>OFGE01001767.1_pt1 | contig 17830 bp, 15 predicted proteins | sample 1521681 | NCBI WGS metagenome assembly OFGE01 (sample SAMEA3504093, study PRJEB24116) | mouse gut metagenome | biome: mouse gut; feature: mouse-associated habitat; material: faeces | place: Denmark | collected 2011
TACCGCTTGGTTTCTCTTAAAGGATATTTATTGTTTACTTTTCAATGTACTTTTTTATCTTATTCACAACCTGTGAACGAGATTTATTTTAACACAATTCATGGTTCATTGTCAATACTTTTTTGAAAATTTTTTAACAATTTTTTTTACCAATTTTTGTCTTAAAATTTCAATGTTCTTTGTTCATTTTTTCTTAACGAACTATTGATTATTTTAACACCTTTGCATTTACTTGTCAATATATTTTTTATATTTTTTTCAAGTTTTTTTGATGTTATTTTTTATCTTTTTTTGTTGCTTTTTGTTACACAACGTTGTATATTTTAGCACCATTCTTTTATGTTGTCAACACCTTTTTTGTAAAAAATTAAAAAATTTGTATACACTACAAATTTCTTAATCTAATACCTATTTTATTAGTCATTTTCTTCATTACTTATATCATCTTTATTACTACTTTATATATTACATATGTATATATTAAATTAATAAGCAACATTAATACTAAAGAATATACATATCTTAATTTTTAAACCATAAAAGCTTTTTGAAGAATTAGTTTCTTTTTTTCATTTATAATATAATTGAAAAATTCTAAAAATAGAATTTTTTCTTAAACAATTATTGAATTTATCTTCTTATTTAATAACAAATATCCAAAATATGTTAATATTCTACAAATCTTAATAAATTAATAAAGTAGAACTGAATAGTTCTACTTTATTTTTATAAAATATAATAATTATCTGTTTAAACCTTTTCTTCCAGCATAAATAGCTAAATCTTCTAATTGATCTTCAATATTTAATAATCTATTATATTTAGCTACTCTATCTGTTCTACATGGTGCACCTGTTTTTATTTGTCCTGCATTTGTAGCAACAGCAACATCTGCTAAAGTTGTATCTTCTGTTTCACCACTTCTATGAGAAACAACAGCTGTCATTCCATTTTTCTTAGCAAGTTCGATTGCATCTAATGTTTCTGTTAATGTTCCAATTTGGTTTAATTTGATTAATATAGAGTTTGATACTCCTAAATCAATTCCTTTTTGTAATCTTTTAATATTTGTAACAAATAAATCGTCACCAACTAATTGAACTTTATTTCCTAATCTGTCTGTTAATACTTTCCAGCCATCCCAATCTTCTTCTGATAAACCATCTTCGATAGAGATTATTGGATATCTGTTAACTAAATCTTCATAGAAAGCAACCATTTCTTCAGTATTTTTTGTAACACCGATTTTCCAGAAATGATACATTCCTTCTTTTCCGATTTTTTTAGCTTCATCATACATTTCTGTAGCAGCTACGTCTAAAGCTAAACATACTTCTTCTCCAGGTTTGTATCCTGCTTTTTCGATAGCTTCCATTATTAATGATAATGCTTCATCTTCATCTTTAACGTTTGGAGCGAATCCACCTTCATCTCCAACACCTGTTGCTAATCCTTTTGCTTTTAAAACTTTCTTTAAGTTATGATAAATTTCACAGCACATTCTTAAACATTCTGTAAATGATTTTGCTCCAACTGGCATAATCATGAACTCTTGTACACTTAATGTACTATCAGCATGTTTTCCACCATTCATTATGTTCATCATTGGAGTTGGTAATACTTTTGCATTTGTTCCTCCAATGTATTGATATAATTCCATTCCTAAAGATGCTGCTGCTGCTCTAGCTACTGCTAAAGATACACCTAATGTAGCATTTGCACCTAATTTAGCTTTATTATCTGTTCCGTCTAATTCAATTAATGTTTTATCTAATTTAACTTGATCATAAACATTCATTCCAACAATTTTTTCTCTTATTGTTGTATTAACATTTTCAACTGCTTTTAATACACCTTTTCCTAAATATCTAGAAGCATCTCCATCTCTTAGCTCAACTGCTTCAAAACTTCCTGTTGAAGCTCCTGATGGAACCATAGCTATACCACTGAATCCTCCTGCAACAACTTCTACTTGAACTGTTGGATTTCCTCTTGAATCCAAAATTTCTAAAGCTTTAACGCTTTCAATTTCTAAATAATCTTTCATTATTTTAGACCTCCTAATTAATTGATTTATATTTTAACTATACTATATAAATAGTATGGTTTAAATTGCCAATCTTCACACAATTTTTATTTTAACATAATTATATTTATTTTTCAAGCATTTGTAGTAATTTCTCTTCCATTATCTACCATCATCATCTAATATCGGCTTTATGTATATATCTTCTTATTTTCACAAATCTTATTACATTTTAATAGAAATAAAATTATATGTCAATATTTACAAATTTGCTAATAAATCCTCCTGTGTTAATTATAATCATAATTAAATTATTAAAAATTACATATTTTGGTTATATTCCAAATAATAACAAAAAATTAATAATTATGAAATCATACATATATAAGTAAATACACATTTTTCTATTATTTATATACATATGGTAGTATTGATTAAAAAACTCTTTAATGTTATAATATTTTACTATATTATGGAGGTCAAAATGAAAAAAATTTTATCAAAAATATCATTTTCAAGATTATTATTTTCAATAGTCTTTGCTTTTTCACTATTTTATATGAGTAAAATTGTTTTTTTAGGTTATGTTTATTATGAGAATTATATGGATTTAGTATTTTTCTCAGAATTTAAAATATTAATAATTTTAATTCCAATTATTTATTTACTAGCAACTTTATTAGAAAAACACTACATTAATATATATAATTATATAATATGTGAAAAAGAATTTGAAAAAAAGAAATTATTTTGCATTGTTGCATTTATTTTTCTATTAATAGTTTATTTAACTTATTTTCTAACATTTTATCCAGGTGGTGTTTACATTGATACTTGGACAGCCTTACAAATGTTAACTGGCAAAGAAGACTTTACTAATCAACAACCTGTTCTATATACATTAATGCTAAATATTGTGAAAGTTTTTATTCCGAATCTAGTTACTGGTTTTGGTATATTTACATTTATACAAATTATATTTATGATTAGCTGTTTTACATATTTTATACATTGGTTACTAAGTAAAAAAGTTAATTTATTAATAGTTACATTTATTACTATATTTTTAGGAATATTCAAATTATATCCACTATATAGTATATCTGTGTGGAAAGATACTCCATTTAATTTATCACTATTTTTATATACACTTTCTTTAATAGATTTAATAATTGATTTTAAAAACAAAAATATAAAAATCTCTAATATAATTAAATTTAATATTTGGGCTTTCCTAGTTATGGCATTAAGAAATAATGGCTTATATGTAACATTAGTTACTTTAGTATTCTTATTAATTACATTTATAAAGAATATTATAAGGAAAGAAAAAATTATACATATAAAATCATTTTGTATTACATCTTTTTCAACAATAATTTTATTTATGATTATTGAAAGTTTATATCCTGTATTTGGATTAGAACAAAGTCCATTTGTAGAAAAATTAAGTATTCCACTTCAACAAATTGCAAGAGTTGTTGCTACTGATGGAAATATTACAAATGAACAAATGGATTTAATTGAAAAAGTTATTCCTGAAAAAAATATTAAAGAAAGTTATCGTGCATTAATAGTTGATGGTATAAAATGGAATTCTGAATTTAATGAAGAATATTTGAATGAACATAAAAGTGATTATTTAAAATTATGGATAGAATTACTTATCCAAAATCCTGATGAATATATAAGAGCATATTTGTTACAGACTTCTGGTTTCTGGACATTTAATGTAAGAGGAACAGAAGCATATGCTTCGCCAACAATTTGGGCAACACTTAATGGAGAAATGCAAAATAGAGATTTACTTTCTGAACATACAAACATTTCTTTCAAAAATGACTTTATACCAACTTCTTATTTTAGCGGTGGATTTTTCTTTTGGATTACAATTGTAAGTATTCTAATCGCTTTTAGAACATGTGACAAGAAATATCTAATTGGTTATCTTCCACCAATTTTACTTTGGTTAACTGTAATGATTTCTACTCCAATGGGATCAGCTTTAAGATATGTTTATATATTAGTTTTAATTTTACCATTAAACTTTGTTTATCCCGCAATTGTAAAAAATTTGCAAGAATCAAAATAAGACAATAAAAATAGTAGAACTTCGTTCTACTATTTTTATTATATCAATATTTACTTTTATTTTAGATATTTAATACTTTCTCCTTTTATATTGAAAATTATATAATTATTACTTATAATATTTATATGAGAAAAATAATTGTAAATGAAAAATATAATAATAAAAAATTAAATAGCTTTATATTAGATTCTTTTCCAAATCTAAATAAAAATACATTGTTTAAAGCTTTAAGAAAAAAAGATATAAAAATAAATAATGTAAGAGTATCATCTTCAGATACCATTATTCACCTAGGAGATGAAATTTCAATTTATATTACAGATGAATACCTTTTAGGTAAAAATAAATTTGATCTAAAAATCATTTTTGAAGATACAAATATTTTAGTTGTGAATAAACCTGAAGGATTGCCTGTTACAGAAGATACTTCAAGTGTTTTGACACTTACATCTATGTTAAAATCCCAATATGGTAATAATATTAATCCATGTCATAGAATAGATAGAAATACTAAAGGTTTGGTACTATTTGCAAAAAATAATGAAGCTTTAAATATTTTACTTAATAAATTTAAAAATAAAGAAATCGAAAAGCACTATATTGCAAAAGTTTATGGCATTCCAAACACTTCTCATAGCATCCTCACAGCATATCTTTTTAAAGACAGTAAAAAAAGCTATGTATATATATCAGATGTTCCAAAAAAAGATTATCAAAAAATAATTACTGAATATACAATCATATCAAAAGATATGAAACAAAATACTTCATATCTTGATATAAATTTACATACTGGAAAAACTCATCAAATACGTGCTCATCTTTCTCATATTGGTTATCCGATTTTAGGCGATGGAAAATATGGTATTAATGAAATTAATAAACGATTTGGATTAAAAACACAAGAATTATATAGCTATTTTTTTAAATTTAATTTTAATACTAATAGTGGAATTCTTGATTACTTAAATAACAAAGAAATAAAATTAAAAATAGATAATATATTATTTTCCTAAAAAATTTTATAATAACATTTTCAAATAAATTTCATATTACATAAAACAAAAAGTGCAATTCGTCTGTAATTATTAGACGAATTGTACTTTTATTTTAATAATATGTTTACAATTAACTACTATTGTATTAATTTTCTTTTTCTATAATCTATAATTATATATCCTATTAAAAACAATATCCCTAAATCAGTTATACAATAGCAAATTCCTTGTATAGCTGTCATTTTATATTCTACTGTTATTTTTCCTTTTAGATTTTCATCTGATTTTAATAATACATGTCCATTGCTATTATTCTTTGAAACTTGAAGTTTTATCTTATTTCCATTTTCATCTATTAAGTTAGCTTTATATCCTTTATAATAAATAAGTGGTATATTTATTTCAAAATCAAAATTATCTTCATTATATTCAAATTCAATTTTAGAGCCAACTTGTGAAAAGTTAATAGTATTCTCTTTATTATTTACATTATACAAATTTAAATCTTTTATATCTGTATCTACTGGTAAATATTCTAAATTTCCAACTTGATTTTCAAATATTCCAATAACATCTTCAAATGTTTTATAAACTTTTGAATTAAAATTTAATTCTACTGAACTTAATACATATCCAGATATTAATAAAATAATTAAACTAAAGATTATAATCGAATCTCTTTTATTAGTAACAATTTCATAAAAAGATTTAGCTCCAATTAAGGAAAAACACATGGTTGGTATAAAATTTAATCTAAATGGAAATTGAATAACCTTTAGAAATTCACACTTTTCCCATGGAAACATTTTTGTAGTCATTAAATACACAATACTGCCTAAAATAAATATTTGTATTTCAAATCTATTTTCTTTATAGCTTAATCCTTTTCTACATATAATCAATCCAGCACAAATTAATAATATTGCTCCAATTCCTTCTGACATACTATTCTCTTTTGCTGATGAATCTAATGCAAAACCGCTTTTCAAATTACTTGCTAATGACATACTTAATGATGTAGCATATTCTTTTATAGTATCTGATGATAAAAGAGAAGCTCCATCTACATAGAATTTATCATTTACTTTTTGTTCAAGCATTGGACCAAAAAATCCTATGCATAATACTACTCCTAAAATACCTGCAATAAATAAATTTAAAAATCTCTTTTTATCATTAAATATTCTATCTATATTAAATAAACATAATACTAATATGATTGGTATTATCATAATAAAGGTAAGAACATGACTATTAGCAATACCAAATAACCCTATTGAAATAATCCACCATTTTCTATTCTCTCCAAAAATAATTTCATATAATCCATAAAATATTAATGGCACAAATACAAAGCACAGAATTTCGCCAAGTGCACCTCTCACATAAATATCTGTTAATCTATATAAAGAAAATACATAAAGTAATGTAGAGAGCCAAGCAATTTCTTTTTTCTTGAAAATTCCTTTTACAGATATGTATGTGGTTATAAAAGTAAAAAAAGTAATCATAATTAAAAAGATCTTATATACTGTAAGTGGATGTAAATGTAGTAATGACATTAAAATTGCTGGTATATATAAAAATATTTCTGGATAGAAAATTGAATTAGCATATCCTAAATTATCTAAAAGTCTTGAATGGATAAATGATGGAAATACTTTTATATTTAAATTTTGAGAAATACTTATAATTCTATTCAAATGATATCCTAAATCATGTGTATATATTAGTCTATTATTTAAATATGGTTGACATGCAAACACAGAAATAGCAAGTACTATAACAAAAAACTTAATTATATTTAAAATTTTTCTTTTTCTTGTATTTTGTTCCACAATTTTACCTCCAATAAAAATTAAAGGACGCTCCTAGTTTTCAAAGAACGTCCTTAACTTTGTTTTGACTTATTCAAAAAACTTTTCAAATTCTTCACTAGTAATTTTTTCTTTTTCAAGTAATGTCATGGCTACTGCATCAAGAATATTCATATTAGCAGAAAGTATTTCTTGTGCTGTTCTATAAGCAGTATCTATTAATACTTGTATCTGATTTCCAACTTCATCTATTACTTTTTCTCCAAATATCTGTAATTGATATGGATCATCAACTTTTAAAGATATTGGACCTAATTTATCATCCATACCATATACTGTAAGCATATCTTTTGCAATTCCTGTAGCTACTTCTATATCATTACTAGCTCCAGTAGAAATTTCATTTAATGCGATTTTTTCTGCAGCTCTTCCTCCCATTAATGCTACCATTTTTTCTAGTAATTCTGTTTTAGACACATAAAACTTATCTTCATTTGTTTTATACATTGTATATCCGCCAGCTAGTCCTCTAGGAATAATTGATACTTCTTTAACATCTGTTTGTGTTGGTAAAAATTTGCTAACAACAGCATGTCCTGCTTCATGATAAGCAGTTAACCTTTTATCCTTATCTGAAATAACTCTATTAGTTTTTTCAAGACCAACTGTTATTTTTTTAACTGCATTTTCTATATCTGAATTTGTAATTGCATCATGTTTATTTCTTGTAGCTATTATTGCAGATTCATTTAATACATTTGCAAGTTCAGCTCCTGTAAATCCTGCAGTGTCACCTGCTATTGATTTAAAATCAACATCACTTGCGAATTTTTTATTTTGACTATGAAGTTTTAATATTGCTTCTCTACCATTTAAGTCTGGAGCTGGAATTGTGATCTGTCTATCAAATCTTCCTGGTCTTAATAAAGCTTTATCCAACATTTCTGGTCTATTAGTAGCTGCCAAAACTATAATTGTCTCATTTGTTTCAAATCCGTCCATTTCAACTAACAATTGATTTAATGTTTGATTATTCTCTGTTTCTGAACCGCTATTACTTGTTCTTCTAGAACCTATTGCATCAATTTCATCTATAAATATAATACATGGAGAAATTTTCTTTGCTTTTTCAAATAATTTTCTAACTCTTGATGCACCTAATCCTGCAAACATTTCAATAAATTCAGATCCACTCATTGATATAAATGGAACACCTGCTTCTCCAGCAATAGCTTTAGCTATTAAAGTTTTTCCTGTACCTGGCTTTCCATATAATAAAATTCCTCTAGGTATTTTGGCTCCCATATCTAAATAAGCTTGTGGTTTTTTTAGGAAATCAACAATCTCAATTAATTCCCCTTTTTCTTCATCTAAACCTGCAATATCCTCAAATCTAACCTCTGGCTTACGACCATCTTCACCGCCATAAATTTTTCCACTGTCTCCACCTAAACCTTGCATTTTAATTATCATTAACATTAATACAACTAATAAAATTGTTGGTAATAATGAAAATAATGAATCAGCAACTTTTAGTAATGGATTTACTGGTTTCTGATTTAATTCAAGTTTTATTCCATCTTTATCTACTTTTTCTTGAATTAATTCCATAAATGCTTGTGTACTTGGAACTAATAAAGTTTTTTCTCTTTCTTTTTCTTCACCTTCACCTGCTAGAGTAACTTTAACTGAATTACTTCCTGTTGTCATTTCTATTTTTTCAATTTTTCCTTCATTAATTGATGTAATCAACTCTGTATATGCAAGTTCTTTTTCTTCTGCCTTATCTTTTCCATTATTTAAATAATATATAGTTCCTGCACCAACTATGCATGCTATTAACAAAATAAATAATACAATTGTTTTTAATATTTCATTATTTTTTCTATTTTTTCCTTTTGGTTTATCATTATCTTTTTTCATAACTTATATATTCCTTCTATCAATTATATTTCTGAACCATCTGGTTCTTTATTTTCATCAATAATAGGATTCTCATCTACATTAGATTTATCCTCTTTATCATCTGTTTTTTCTTTTTCTTTTGAATTTTCCTCTACATTTTCCTCAAGTTCTTCTTGAATTTCTTTTTGAACTTTAGTAATAGCTTGTATTTCTTGGTGTTGCCTTATAAGATCGGATTTTATCATAAAAATCGCTGTAAAGATATATACACAACATATTAACATATAGAAAATTGAGAAATATTTTATATAGAATCCTGTTAATAAATTTAATATAATATAAGTTTCATATAATATATTTGGTAATGTAACTGAATATATTGCTAAAATTACTAAAGTTTTTAATGGGAATCTTACTCTTGCAAATCCTGTAGCAATATATCCAAATATAGCAACCATTAATACATATATAAATAATTCCAATAAATTATTTATAACATATACTATGAAAACTTCAATAAAAATAGCAAATAATATTGGAAACATTCCTATAGAATTTATTCCATTAACTAAACTTTGTTTATCTTTAATATCAACATCATTCAAAAAATTCTCTAGTTCAGAATATTTATAGTTTGCTTTAGTATCATGTATAAGAACTGTAAATTTATCTTTTAAAATAATTAATCCTAACTCATCATTAGACATTTTTCTTTCATAATCATTTAAATTTTCACTTGGAACTTCATCATCTGTATTTATAATTAATCTAGTTCTATATTCTTCATCATATGCTTCTACATTTTGTGAAAATTTTAAAATATTATCTTCAAAAGTAAAATCTGGTAATTCCTCTTTTATATAATTAACTGCTGTATTTAATTGTTTTGAATATTCATAAGTATAAACTACTGAAAAAATTGCTGTAAGCAATATTACAATTAAAATAAAATATTTTAGAGCCTCTCTAAATTTTTGTGCTAAAAATTTATCATATTCCTCTAATTTAAATATAGCAGTTTTCACTTTTGTGAAAAATCCCATTTTCTTAGTTTCTTCTTTCACTATATATACTCCCTTCTAATTTCATCCTTTGTTTGTAATGGTTTTATATCTATTTGTACTTCATCTCCAACTTTAATTTCTGAACTTCCGCTTATATCAACAATTGAATGATACATGCCTAATTTTCCTAGAACCTTATATTGTTTTCCATTAATTTTTACTTTTAATGAATTATCTTTAAAAATCTTTTTAATTTCCATTCCCACAGAAACTAAATTATTTTTAAAAGAAAAGTCATCTCTTAATCTATTTGTGTTAAATCCGTCCATATATCCTACTGGGATTACAGCTATTTTTGTTATTTTTTTAGTTTTATAAACATTTCCATAACTAATATTATACCCTTTTGGTAATTCTTTTATTTCTTGAATATTAGATTTTAATATTCCTATTGGTTTTAAATCATACAAATTTATTAATGTTCTTCCCTGAATTGCAGAACCAATTCTTACTGCATCCAGCCACATATCTGGATATTTTAAGAATGCTGTTGAAGCAGCGCAATGTAATATACCTGAATTATATTCATTATCTTTAATATATTGTACAATATTATTAAATTTATTAAATTGCTTTCTTGTAAACTTTTCATCTTTAGGATTTGAAAAATGAGTAAACATTCCGTGTTATATTAATATTCTTACTTTTCTTAAATATTTCTAAAATAATTTCCTTATTCTCACTTAAAAAACCATATCTGCCAAATCCTGTATCAATCTTTAAGTGAGCATTTACAATTTTATTATTCTCTTTTGCCACTTGTTCTGCTAATTCAAATTCTTCAAAACTCCCCAATGTTACTGTTATATCATTTTCTATTAATAGTTGCAATTCTTTTTTTACAATTATTGGAGTTAGCATTATAATTTCTTCTTTAATTCCAACTTTTCTTAAGCGAACTGCTTCTTCAAAATTGGCAACTGCTAAATTTTTTATTCCATTTTCAATAAGAAATTTTGAATATTGTTCTAGTCCTAATCCCATTCCGATTTGCTTTAACAACAGCAATAATTTTAGTATTAGCTTTTTTTTCCAAAATTACTTTTTTAATTTTTTCTAAATTATTTCCTAATTCTTCTTTACTTACTTCTAATACTTTCATAAAATTTCCTTTTTACTTTACATCATTATCCTTAAAATTACCTTAAATTTTAAAAGAACAAATCTCTACTGAATTAACCATGTCTTTAATATGTATATCTTGTTAACTACATTTAAACTACAAAAATAGAAATACACGAAGTTTGGTAAATCCATTATATAAATTTATTTTTTTGAAAATAACTTCTTTTTTAAAGTTCTTAAACTTCTAAATGTTTTTTCAGCAAATTTATACAATTTATATACTATAGGTTTATATGGAATATAAATTTCTCCAATAAATTCTGTAAATTCGGCATTAAATCCTTTTTTAAATCTATATAAACCATATTGTGGATGATTTTCATCTACTACTCCTGAAACACCTCTAAAATCGTATATATCTGCCTTTCTTTCTATTGCTTCTTTTATCATTGTCCATTGCAATAAATAATTTGGCATTAAATTTCTATGTTGATTAGAACTTGCACCGTACAAATACCATACTTTATTTCCAAACATAATTGGAATAATTCCAGCAATAGGCTTGTCCTCATGATAAGCCATTAATAGTTTCATATGTGTTGGTGCCATTTCATCATACATCTTTTCAAAATATTGTAATGATCTAATTATAAAGTTATCTCTTTCTCCTGTTTCAACCATTATTCTATGAAAATCTTTTAAATCTTCTCTTGTTCCTTCTTTAATAACAACACCTTTTTTTGTTGCTAAACGAATATTATATCTAGTTTTTTGATGAAACGCAGAAAATACTTCATCTTCACTTTTATCTTTTATATCTAATCTGAAAACAAATCTTGGTTGAATTTCATCTTTAAAATCTTTGCTATCATCTTTTATTTTAAATCCATTTCTAGAAATTATATCTCTAAATTTATCATCTGATTTTAAAATATCAGGTTCTACTCTTAAAACAAATGCTTTATATTTTTTGGCTAATTCTTTTGCACCTTCTACTAAATCCTTTATTACTTCTTCATTATAAATATCACAAACTGGGCCTCTTGCAGAATACATTAAATTCCCAAAAATAGGAATCTTGCGTATCCATACACAAAGACTACCCCTGATATTTCCATTATTATCTTCAGAAATAATTACTTCCTTTTTCCAACTAGTTTTTACATTTCCCCATTCTAAAGACTGTTGAAAATTGCATCTATCATGTGCCTCCAAAAATTGTTTATATTTTTCTTTATCTTCCTCTTTTAGTAATCTCAAGATCTTCCTCCCAATATAAAATAAATTTTATCAAAATAAACTTTGTCAAAAATAATCAAAATTAAATATCCCTAAGTAAATTTAAAAGTACTTTTTTATAACTAAATTATTTGAGAAAAAATATTTTTAAATTTAACTATAAAATGTATAGTAATTTATTACTTTTCAACAATAGTTCCTGTTTTACTATCTTTAACAGTATAACCTTTTTCTATTAAAACATCTCTAATTCTATCAGATTCTGCCCAATTTTTATTTAATCTAGCCTCATTTCTATCATTTACTAATTTTATAACATCATCTGGTAAGATATTTTCTTCCTTTTTATATTTTTTTAAATCTAATCCTAAAACTTCATCAAATTTTAATAATAGTTCTTTCAATTTTTTTGACTTCTTAGGATTTCTTACGATTTCCCAAACTATACTCATTGCTACTGGCATATTTAAATCATCATTAATAGCATCTAGAAATCTTTTTTCATAATTTTTTATTTCTTCATCTGAAATTTCTTCATTTCCTTCAGAATGTTTTAAATATCCTTCTCTTAATCTATTTAATGCTACTTTGGCTGCTTCCATTGCTTCAAAAGTAAAATTAATTTGTGCTCTATAACTTGAAGTAAAATTAAACATTCTATATACAAGTGGTTCATATCCCTTTTCTTCTAAATCTTTCAATGTATATAAATTATTTAAACTCTTAGACATTTTTCCACCATTTATTTGTAAAAACTCAACATGCATCCAGTAATTTGCAGGTATTTTTCCTGAATACCCTTTACTTTGTGCTATTTCATTTTCATGATGAATTGGAATATGGTCTACTCCTCCTGTATGAATGTCAAACTGTTCTCCTAAATACTTGCATCCCATTGCAGAACATTCTAAATGCCATCCTGGATAAGATTTCCCAAAAAATGAATCCCATTTCATTATATGATTTTGTGGTGCTTTTATCCAAAGTGCAAAATCTGAAATATTTTTTTTATTTTTATCAAATTCTACTCTAGCACCTGCTTTTTGATCTTCTATATTTCTATTAGATAGAACTCCATATTTATCTAATTTTGATGTATCAAAATATATAGTATCTTCTGTTTGATAAGTATAACCATTTTCTATAATTTTCTTTACATATTCTTCCATAACATCAATATGTTCTGTTGCTTTGGCTATTATCTCTGGTCTATCAATATTTAATTTATCAATATCTGCTAAAAACGCATCCATATAAAATTGTGCTATTTCAAATGGATTTTTGTTTTCTCTTTTAGCTGCTTTAATCATTTTGTCTTCACCTTCATCACTATCAGATACAAGGTGACCTACATCTGTAATGTTCATTACATGTTTTAGATTATATCCATTATATTTGAACACTCTTCTTAAGTTATCCATAAAAAGATATGCTCTTAGATTTCCTATATGAGCAAAATAGTAAACTGTAGGTCCACATGAATACATTTTTATCTCTTTTTCATTAATTGGTTTAAACTCTTCCTTTTTTCTAGTTAATGTATTATAAAACTTTATACTCATACTTAATCTCATTCCTTTCTAAATGAACAAAATCTAATTTATGGGCGGATATAATCCGCCCTATATAATTTTATTTAATATTAATTTGTTGTATTGGTAACTGGTGGTTGTGGATCAGGTGTTGTGTTTGTTGGTGGTGTAGGTGGTTCTGGATCTGTTGTTGTATTTGTTGGTGGTGTAGGTGGTTCTGGATCTGTTGTTGTATTTGTTGGTGGTTTTGGTTTTTCTGTTGAACCGCCTCCAGTTGCTGGAATTGACGCAGTATCTATTGTTTGACCACACTCGCTACAAACTTGATGTTTTGATCCTGGATTAGTAGCTGTTGGTTGTGTATCAACAATCCATATTCCAGGTTTATGTGTATGTGGCTCTGAAGGTTGTTCTGGTGTTTCAGTTGCTGTTGTTGCTGTATGAACTGTACATGTTCCTTCTGGCATTGTTGTTGCAACACCTTGAGTTACCCATGATGCATTTCTTTCTCTTTCTGGTACATAACCTGCTGATGGAGTTACATTTGGGCAAAATTCTGTAGCAAGTAATCCTGTATCATTACATACACCGAAACCTGAATGTCCTTCACAAGTTTCTGTTGGCACAATATCTTTTGTAAATAATTCTGTATATACTTCTGTACATCCTTCACCTGGTAATTTTCCTGAAATCTTACATACTGATTGTCTAACAATTCCTTCTGGCTCTTCAAAATTTGCATTTGATAATTTTTTATGAACTGCTGTCATAACAGTACTCCAAAGAGCTCCTGCTGGATTTCTACCAAATCCTTTTACAGCAGCACTTACTTCATATCCATACCAGCATGATGCTGAATAATATGGAGTAAAGCCACAAAGCCATCTATCATAATCTTCATTTGTTGTACCTGTTTTAGCTGCGACATCCATTCCTGGAATTGCACAATATGTTGCTGTACCACTTATAACAGGTTGTTTTAAAATATCTTTTTCAATATATGCATTTTCTTTACTCATTACTCTATTTTCTTCTTGTTTTGGTTCATATATTATATTATCTTTACTATCTGTTACTTTTGTATAAAAAGTTTGTGAAATGTAAACACCATCATTTGCTATTGCTGAATAAGCACCATTAAGAGCTGCTGGAGATATACCATCATGTAATCCTCCAAGAGATAAATTTATTCCTTCTGCTGTAAAATCTGGTAATCCTACAGTTTTACAGAATTCAACAGCCACTTCTGGACCAATATCTGTTAAAGCTTTTGCATGAGGAATATTATATGATTGTTCAATAGCAGTACGCATATTTGAATACGTACTATAACCTGTAGAGTTCTTTGGTGTCCAAGGTTTAGCGCTGTTAGCTCCCCAAGTTGTTTGTGTATTATAATATACTGTAGCCCCAGTAAGTGTCTTAGACTCTAATCCTGGCGCAATTACTGATATAGGTTTCATTGAAGAACCTGTTTGTTTTTTTATTTCTGTAGGAATATTCAAATACCCTAATTTAGTAGTTGCAGTTCTTTCTTCTTTGCTTCCTGTTGCAGATGCAGCAGCGACTACTTGACCTGTTTTATAATCTTGTATAACCATTGATGGCATAGAATATTCTGTTACTTTTTCTTCTTCTCCAGTTTCTTCATTTTTCTTTTTACAAGTAGCTGATGAAAAATACTTTTCTTTTACTATTTCTTCTTCAAGAATATTTTGTATTTCTGTATTTTGAGTTGTATAAATTTTAAGTCCACTGCTATACAAATACATTTCTGCCATCTTTCTGTCCATGTCTTCATTTTCTTCTTGAATTTGGTCTAATATTTGATTAATAGCAGCTTCTGTAAGATAAGATATATCTGTTGTTACACTAGCACTTTCACCTTTTTTGAAATTTAATCCATTATCAACTTCTGTAACAGCTTGATTATATTGGTCATCAGAAATATAACCAACTTCTTTCATCTTTCCTAAAACAGTTTTTGTTCTTTTCTTTATTTTTTCTGTCATTTTTTCTTTTTCTTGTTCTGGATTTTCTTTATTAGAAAAATCTGAAAATGGTTTATATGCATTTGGTGAATTATTTATTCCAGCCATATATGCACATTCTGCTATACTTAAATCTTTTGCACTTTTATCAAAATAATATATTGCCCCTAATTCAACACCATTAATGTCATCTCCACCAACAAATATTAAATTTAGATATAGTTCTAATATTTGATCTTTTGATAAAACATGTTCTACTTGAATTGCTTTTGAAATTTCTTTAACTTTTCTCATTACACCAGCTAAAGCTGTTCTTTCTTTATCTTGTGTAATATTTTTTATAACCTGTTGTGTTATGGTACTTCCACCAAAACTAGATTTTCCAGCATGTATTACATAATTAAATGTAGCATATGCTGTTCTAAATATATCTATACCACTATGATTATAAAATCTTTCATCTTCAATTGCTACATATGCTTTAGGTAAATATTCTGACATTTCTGATAAAGTAATACTTTTTCTTTTTGTACCACCACTTAAAATAGCAATTTGGTTTCCATCTGCATCATATACTGTGGAATTTTCATATCCTACTTTTAACATTGCTTCATCTATTTTTAGTTCATCACCAAAAATTCCAAAAAAAGCTCCTGCTAAAATACCTGCTCCAATAATTAGCACTAAAACAAATACAATTAGAAATATTTTTATTGCTAAAGCAGCTTTAGGATGTTTATCTTTAAATTTTATTTTTTTTCCTTTTGTTTTTTTTGATTTTTTGTTTAAATCTGAAGTTTTTACTTTTTTTGTTTGTTCTTCATTGTTCCCCATAACTCCTCCTTAATTTTCAGATAAAATCTTTTGTTTTTATATTTATATAAGACTATATATTATATCTTATATATCATGATGTATTATATTACAAATTGTTAAATAAATAAAGCTTTTTTTATTAAAAAAATCTTAAGAAAAATACTGTGTTTTTATATGGAGTTTTAAAAATTTAAATTGTAATTGTAGAAGAGATTTATTACAATTTATTTAATACTATATTTTTGATTATAATAACTTTTTGTATCAATTTTTATGAATAATAAAATAAATCTTCTACTGTTTTAAAAACATACGCACCTTCTTCAATCAATTTATTAGTACCTACAGAATTTTTGGAAGTTATGTTTCCTGGAACAGCAAAAACATCTTTTCCTTGTTCTAATCCATAATTAACAGTAATTAAACTGCCACTATTTTCTTCTGCTTCTACAACTATAATTTTATTAGCTAATCCACTAATAATCCTATTTCTTAGTGGAAAATTATATCTTTCTGGTTTAGTGCCTATTCTAAATTCAGAAACTATAGTTCCAGAATTTTCTAAAATTCGTTCAAAAATTCGTTTATTTTGCAAAGGATATATTTCACTATCAGAAACACCAGTGCCCAGAACTGCAATTGTTTTTCCTATTTTACTATCTAAAGATCCTAAATGTGCATACTTATCAATTCCTATAGCTAGTCCGACTTACTATATTAATATTTTTATCAGAAATTTCTTTTGCTATTTTGCGTGAAACATATTTTCCATATTCACTGGCATTTCTTGAACCAACAATTGCAATATTATCTGAATATAAATTATCTAATTTTCCTCTTACATATAAAAATACTGGTTTATTATCTATATTCTTTAATTGCTTTGGATATTCTTTATTTTTTAAACTTATTACTTTAATGTTATTCTTTTTTAGATAATTAAGATATTTATCTAAATCAACTTTATGGGCATATAAAATTTTATCTATAATTTTCTCATCAAATTTTAATTCACGCATTTGATTCTTGGTCAATTCATAAATTTCTTTACATGTAAGTCTTTCCATAAGTTCTACTTTTCTTTTATTACTTAAATCAACAGTTGAAAACCATATGTCATAAATATTATTCATTTCTTTATTCTCCTTTCTTAAATAAGTTGTAATTTGTATACTAGATTTCATTTTTCAAAATTATTAACATTTATATAAAAATTTTATTGTTATATTACTCTTATTAAATTTTACTTAATATCATAATTATTAACAAAATTATATTATTCATA
>OFGE01001775.1_pt1 | contig 17751 bp, 20 predicted proteins | sample 1521681 | NCBI WGS metagenome assembly OFGE01 (sample SAMEA3504093, study PRJEB24116) | mouse gut metagenome | biome: mouse gut; feature: mouse-associated habitat; material: faeces | place: Denmark | collected 2011
CCGCCGCTGTACCGGCTTTAACCCGTCCCGAACGTCCGGAAGCGCCCGCGCTACGATAACGCTCATGGCATAATCAATATATGATTTCTTCATGACATCCGAATACTCGGTCCTGATAATCTGTGAATCCTGCATTTTCTTCTCCTTACTAAGAAGACAGCTTCCGCCCCTTACGGCCTGCCGTCTTCACATTGATATAACTATCTATGGCGCAATAAACTTTTGTACATCAGATATCCAGTTCTGCTTCCGTCGCATTCTCATAGATGAACGCCCTTCTTGGCGGCCCTTCCGTACCCATAAGCATCTCGGTCACACCGGACGCCATTCTCGCGTCCTCGATCTCCACCCGCTTCAGGATGCGTGTCTCGGGATTCAGCGTCGTCTCCCATAACTGTTCTGCGTCCATCTCCCCCAGACCTTTGTATCTCTGCAGTGTGAACGCACCGTCGTGTGTCCGGCGATACCGCTCCAGCGCCTTATCGTCATAGAGATATTCTTCCTCCCCCTTCTTAGGCATCGCCTTATAGAGGGGCGGCATGGCGATATAGACATGGCCCTCGAAAATCAGCTCCGGCATGAACCGATAGAACAGCGTCAAAAGAAGTGTGGAGATATGGGCTCCGTCCACGTCCGCATCCGCCATGATGATAATCTTGTCATACCTAAGCTTACTGATGTCGAAGTCGTTCCCGTATCCTTCCGAAAATCCGCATCCAAAGGCATTAATCATGGTCTTGATTTCCGCATTGGCAAGCACCTTGTCGATACTGGCCTTCTCCACATTCAGAATCTTCCCCCGGATCGGAAGGATTGCCTGATACATCCTGTCCCGCGCCGTTTTCGCCGAGCCCCCGGCAGAATCTCCCTCCACGATAAAAATCTCACATTTCTTGGCGTCCCGGCTCTCACAGTTGGCAAGTTTGCCGTTGCTGTCAAAGGAATACTTCTGCTTCGTCAAGAGGTTCGTCTTCGCCCGCTCCTCCGTCTTGCGGATCTTCGCCGCCTTCTCCGCACAGCCGATAACCTTCTTGAGGTTCTCAAGATTCCGGTCAAAATAGCGGATGATCTCATCATTCGTCACCTTGCTGCACGCCTTGGACGCATCCGGGTTATCAAGCTTCGTCTTAGTCTGCCCCTCAAACCTTGGATCCGGATGCTTGATTGAGACAATCGCCGTCATCCCGTTACGGACATCGGCTCCTGTAAAGTTCGTATCCTTCTCTTTCAGGATAGAAAGCTCCCTTGCATACTGGTTGATGACCGTGGTAAACGTGGTCTTGAACCCGGTCAGATGGGTCCCGCCCTCTGCATTGTAGATATTGTTGCAGAAACCAAGTACATTCTCATGGAATTCATTCACATACTGGAATGCCGCCTCCACCTCAATGCCTTCCGCTTCTCCCTTGAAATACACAGGGTCGTGGACGGTTTCCTTCTTGGAATTCAAGTCCTTGATGAACCCTAAGATCCCGTCCGGTTCATGGTAAACGATATGTTCCGCCTCGCTCCCTCGTTTGTCGTCAAAGATAATCGTAAGCGTGGGGTTCAAATATGCCGTCTCATGCATCCGGCTCTTGACCTCATCTGCCCGGAACTTCGTTTTCTCAAATATGGTATCATCCGGGAGGAAATTCACCTTCGTCCCGGTCTTTCTCGTCTTCCCAATCTTAGGCAGCAGCCCGTCCTCAAGCTCGATGACCGGCTTCCCCCTCTCATAGCGGTCATGGTGGACATAACCCTCGCGGCTGATTTCTACATCCATATAGACGGACAAGGCATTTACCACAGAAGAGCCCACGCCATGAAGCCCGCCGCTGGTCTTATAGGCTGTGTCGTCGAATTTACCCCCCGCGTGAAGCGTGGTATAGACTACCCGCGCTGCCGATACGCCTGTGGCATGCATACCCACAGGCACGCCTCTTCCGTTGTCCACAACCGTAGCTGAACCGTCTTTTTCTAATGTCACGCGTATCTCCGTACAGAAACCCGCCAGATGTTCATCCACCGCATTATCCACAATCTCATAAATCAGATGATTCAACCCCTTCGTTGAAACGCTTCCGATGTACATTCCCGGTCTTTTCCGTACCGCTTCCAGCCCTTCCAGTATGGCAATACTATCTGCATCATATGTATTCTTGTTCGCCATATTATTCAGATCCTTTCTTTGTAAATATTTCCACACCTCCCACATCTTAGCACAAAATATGGCATTGTTCAAATACATTTTATTTTATGAGCACCGTATCTAGTACGTCGGCAAGATACGTCACCGCATTGCGCATCTCATCCACCGTATTCGTCTGTGCCCCAGCCTCAATCAGGAGGGATTTCGGTTTGAAATGCATGTTATAGCGGTAGCCTTTCAGGTAAATGTGTCTGGTGAAGCCCGGATATTTTGCCATTGCGGCAAGCTGCATCTGCAGGGAAAAGGCAAGGTTATCCTGGATATACGGGTTGGCAAGGTATCCGATATTGCCGTTTGCCTTCGTCCGGCTCATCCCGTTAAAAAACATAATCTGGGCGGTCTGTTTCCCGTCAATCTCCGTTACCAGATGGGTCTGCTCCCCCACTCCGTCACGGTGAAGATCGATGACTACCTCGATGCTGGGGTTCTCGTCAAGAATCTTCTGGATTTCCGGCTCCGCCAAGTCATACGCCATGCTCCGGTCCAGTTTCCCGTCCACCATGTCGTAAACGCCTTTATGATGAATCGTCTCAATTCCATACTTATCGTTGAGAAGATCCGTCAGCAGGTTCCCCATCCCCACAATGGTGGTGCTCTCATCCCCCGGCACAGAGTCCGCGAAGGCCTCCTGAGAGTGGGTATGGTAGACCAGTACTTTCGGGCCTTTCTTTGACTGGTCAATCTTCATATTCTTTTCCAGAAGCACCTGTGCGTTCAAAAGCTCCGGGTCTGCCATAGTGCTGGAATCCACAGTGTAAAAATTCCCCAGAAGATACTCGTAGTTCATCAGTTTTTCCATAGAAGTGTCAATCTGCGGCGCGGATGCCTGAACTACCGGCGGGTCAGCCCCGTCCTTTTGTACCAGTTTCCCATTCTCGTCCACCATATTCTCGTCATTTGCCTGATTCGCAAGAATCATCTGGTAAGTCTCCCGATCCTCGATATCTGTATAGGCAGAAGATTTCCCTTCTATGTAAACGCCAAGAGGAATCAGCTCCATCGCCGTTTCCGCAATCCAGTCTATAAGTGAACCGTCGTTTCCGTTTTCCACATAAACGAATCCCGTCAGGAATGTCCGCTTGGCGTGTTCCATCAACACCCTGTTCAGTTTCGTCTGGTCTGCCTGAGCTCCCTTTTCAGACCTTTGGGGCGGTGAAATATTCATGCAGGTATAGACTGCAAGGATTCCCAATATGACAACGATTAGTATTTGGCTGACCCTCTTTCTTTGTTCCACATCATCACTCCATCTGCATCTTGCTTTCACCTGTACATAGGCCATCCGGGGGAAAACCTCCCTCTAAGCAAACGTCTGCCTTTTGCCTCCTAAAACTCTTTGGGAAGGAATTCCCTCTTTACCGCCTGCACAGGATATCAATTCCTTAACACTATATGACACCCATTTCCTGATTATGTGCATGTCCTCTTGAAAAAAGCATGTTCAGCGCCTCTGAGATGGTGTAGCTGATGCGCTTTACCGTCTCGTCAATGTCTTTCGGTGTCACGAACAGTCCGTTTAGGTGAGGGGAAATCAGCTCCTTCACCAGTTCATATTTTTCCGCCGCATTGTATCCCTGCATCACGACACCGACTCCCCGCAGCGTCTCCGAGCTCTCCAACGCCAGGATCAGGTTCTCCATGGTGTCGTTGACTATGGTAGCCGCATCTACCACCGTTGGGACGCCGATTGCCACCACCGGGATACCCACCGTATCTTTGGTGATGGCATTCCTGTGGTTTCCCACGCCGGAACCGGGATTAATGCCTGTATCCGTAATCTGGATGGTCCGGTTCAGCCGTTTCGAGCTTCTTGCAGCCAGTGCGTCCACGGCAATCATCATATCCGGCTTCGTCTCCCGGACAATCCCTTTGATAATCTCTACCGTCTCCATGCCGGTCTGCGCCATGACCCCGGGGACGATGGCGCTTACCAGATGTACGTTCTCCTCTCCCATGGCGTATTTGCCGTATTCCTTCACAATATGACGGGTAATGTTCAGGTTATCCACCACATAAGGGCCCAGCGCATCCGGAGTCACCTTGCGGTTTCCAAGTCCCACCACAAGAACCGAAAAATCCTCCTTGTCCTTCTTAATAAAGCGGGCAAGGAACTTGGCAAGCTCCCCCGAAATCTCGTCGTGGTAATCTTCGTCGGGAACCGCCATATTTGGCGCTTCCATGGTGATATAGGTTCCCACCGGCTTGCGCATGACCTTTGCGCCGTTCTCCGTCTCAATCTTAACCGTCGTCACCTTGATCTCACGCTCTTCATCGTAGTCCTCCTTCAGGGAGACGCCCTGAACCTCCACATTGTCCGATTCAAACCGCTCCTTGTCCTCAAGGGCAAGGTCCGTCCTGATACTATACTTTTCAATCATCCCTTACATCCTCACTTTATTCATAGTCTGTTACTGATTTATTGCTAGTTTTTACAATATTTTGAGAAATATGTATTGACAGAAACCATTCCTTGCCCTAAAATAAACTCGTATGTTTCGTTAGAACGTCCGTGTCCGGCTCTAACGAAGTCAGTCATCGATACGAATGAATCGAAATATAAGATATTGGAGGTGGACAAATTGGCTAATATCAAATCTGCAAAGAAGAGAATCTTAGTGAACGAAACAAAAGCTGCTAGAAATAAGGCAATCAAGTCTAAGGTAAAAACTTGCGTGAAGAAGGTCGAGGCTGCTGTTGCGAACAAAGACGCACAGGCTGCCGCAGAGGCTCTCAAAGTTGCGACTGTTGAGATTAACAAGGCAGGAAGCAAGGGCGTTTACCACAAGAATACCTGTTCAAGAAAGATTTCCCGTCTGGCAAAAGCCGTGAACGGAATCGCTTAAAGGCAGTTGCTTGAGAACGATAGATGTGAAGAAGAAAAACAGCCATACCGTCAGTGGCTGTTTTTTTGATGCATCGCCGATACTGCGAATCATTCATTATCCGCTCTAAATCGCCAAAACAGACACTAATTCTTGATAACGGTCTGTCTGATTGCGGATATCCTCTTCTGTGACCCCGTAATATAGATATACGTCCCGGTAAATTGCTTTCAGTCTCTTCATCTCTTCCTTGCTGCCGCTGTAAGAACAGGAAATCAATCCCCATCTTCTCTCCACTGCAAATTCAATCATCCCTCTTTTGGTACAGATTCTATAAAGATGAAAATCTATTGGGAACTGCCCGTCCGAAACCGCCTGGGCCGCCTCGCTGCGAAGCCTGGCCTGACGGAGCGCTTCCTCGATGGAAGCTCGGTCCCTGCCTTTGAGAGCCGGAATCTTTGCCAAACCTCCCAGCAATTCCGGCTGGTAATGTAAAATCAGGGATTCTTTCACACATTTATATTGTTCCTGATAAGAAACACTCTGTTTTGACAGCTCAGACGCATGGTATTTATTTTGCAGATAAAGTACCAGCTCGTCAAAGCTATGGGGTTCTGCTTTGATAGCTGACGCTGCCTTTGCCCTTTTCCTAAGGGCATGTCTTTGCCGTATTTTTTCTTTCAGGCTTTTCTTCTTCGCCTTTCCTGCAATAAAAACACTGGTGGGCCCGTCTGCCCCGCCGATGATGGATACGGCGGCGGCCTTCTTTTTTCTGGTTTTTCTAATCATATACGCTGCCTCCCGGAAAATAAGCCATTCCAAAGTTACACATCACTCTGGAATGGCTTACCCTTATCCCTTTAAAATTTCTCCTTATGAACCTTATCCATCGGCAGCTCGTCCAGAGAATATGCGGCCGGATGATCCTTAGGCATTCCCAATGACAGGATCGCCTCCACGCCATACTTGTCCGGAATACCAAGCAAATCCCGAATGAACACTTCCGTCGTCCTTCCGTCCGAAGCCTCCCGAAGCCTTCCCTGTACCCAGCAGCTTCCCACGCCAAGGCAGTCAGCCATCAGATGCATATTCGCCATGGCAGCCGAACAGTCCTCAGTCCAAACGTCGGTCTTCTCCGTGTCGCCTACGACAACAATCGCGCAGTCCGCATGCTCAAGCATTGCCGCGCCGACCGCCCTGCTCTTCGTAAGCTTCGCCAGCACATCCTTATCATGGACCACGATGAACTCCCACGGCTTTAAATTCTTTCCGGATGCAGACAAAAGCCCTGCCTTTAAGATCTGATCCACCTTCTCTTCCGGAACAGCTTCCCCGGTGTAAGTCCTTACGCTCCTGCGGCTTCTCATTACTTCCAATAAATCCATCTTTTCAACACCTCTTCATAATTATTCTATATTTTTCCTTTAGTATACACCAATCCTGTCGGCAAATTCAACTCTTTCTTGCCATCAAACTTTATAGGTCTTAATGCATTTTTAAGCAGAATTTTAATTTCCACATCCTTAATCGGGCTTCTTTCCATAGCAAGCAGATAATCTTCTTTATCAACCTTATTCCAATCTATCACTAGCTTTAATTCTTTTCTTAATATCAAGTCAAGCCATATACGTGTACTTCTCCCATTACCTTCTCTAAATGGATGGGCAATATTCATCTCTACATATTTTTCTACAATCTCATCGAAAGTTGATTGAGGCATATTGTCAATATTCCTCAAAGCAGCTTCCAAATACATAACAGGCGCAAATCTGAAATTGCCTTTTGCAAGATTTACAGAAGTTCCGCTGAATCATTAATCCCCAGTTTATTTTTCAGAGCCATATTATTCCTCCATAAATCTATGATAGGCATTTATCTTTAATACCCTCTCTCCTTCAGCCCGTTGACGATCCCCACATAAAACTCTCTCACATCGAAGTCCCGGATATTCTCCCGGTTCAGATCGATCATATCCCCATGGGAAATCCCCCGTCTCCCGCTGGTCGTTAGAAATGTATAATCTTCCCCCCAGGGAAAGGAACTCTCCGCAACCAGCCCATCGTTCGGGCCGTCAAAAAATTTCACCAGCTGATGGGAAAAATTGAGCGGAAACCTTCCTCCTGACGCCACATTCAGTTTGGAACCCACACTCTGATAATAAACCCCCGGCATATCCGGTACATTCTGGTTGAACCTCTGACATGCCGAAGCCGTAAGATCCGTGACTGCAGCAAGGAAATCCGGGTTCTCATCCCCTAATTTCCTAAGGGCGGCATTATAAGTATCCGCCACCTTATCCTTCGCTGCCTGAGGAATCTTCCCCAGAAGATAATCCGCAAAAATACATCCCCGGTGAGGCGTGTTAATCGTGGTCAGGGACGCGACATATTCTGCCATCCCAAGAACACTGACCGCATACCTCGAATCCAGCCCGCCCTTGGAATGTGCGATGATATTCACCTTCTGACAGCCCGTCTCGGCAATTACCTCCCTGATACGCCTGGCAAGCTCCCCGCCGCTGTCCGCAACCGAAGCCGCCGACTGATGGTTCCCATAGTAGACCGAAGCGCTATGCGCCTCTAGTTCTTTGGGAATCCTCCCCCAATAATTAAAATATTTAAAATCACGGAAGAACACCCCATGCACCATGAGGATCGGATATCTGGTCTCACACAGTCTCTCATCCTTACGCTCCTGCGCCTGCATGATCTTCCCGCTCTCAAATTCCCATTCTGCCGCCGCCATACGGATAATCTTCAGCAGCACTGCAAGATTTACAATCGGTATCCATGCGCACAGAATCCCTATTGTCCTCCATTTTACCCCAATCTGTGAGGAAGTCAGATACACACGGATGATGCCGCTAAAGAACACTGCCGCCTCCACGGCTATCACACAGGCAAGATCCGCGAACCATAACAGCTTGTCCTGCGGAAAACATACCGGCAGCATTATGGCTAAACCCACCGCCGACACACTCACAGATAACAGAAAACAGACCAGAAGCTCACAGCCATCCGCACAGATCCTAAGCCTTCTTCCCGAAATCTTCCGATGGGAAAATGCCGGGATAATATTGAGCAAAATAAACCCAAATACCAAAAGGAGCATGAAAAAAATGTTATCCTGATATAAAAACGGGATATTTGCCGTAAGACATATCCACAACGCACAACAAATCCGTCGTATGTACTTCATCATTCCACCATCCTAATCCGCGGATAATATTGGAATACCGCCTTAGCCAGAATCTTCTCTTTCTCTACATATTGATGTTCCCAAAATCTGGAATCATGGGAATGATTCCGGTTGTCCCCCATCACAAAATAGGAATCTTTTGGAACCTCATAAGGCCCAAAACTGCCTTGCGGCGCCTCTTTCAGGTAAATCTCATCAAGGGGCGTATCTGAACCGTCTATGTAGACCCGTCCATCCACAATACGAACCGTCTCTCCGGGAAGTCCGATGACCCTTTTTATGAAGACCTGGGATTCATCATCCGGGAAACGGAAGATAATAATATCCTCCCGGTCAGGCTCCTGCAAAAGATATGCCAGACGGAAGCCAATTATCCGATCCCCCGGAAGGATGGTATCCTCCATGGAACCAGACGGAATCGTGGCATTGACGATCAAGACCTTGCTGCAAAACAAAGCAAGCAGGACCGGTATCACGATCATGTCAAAACATTCTCTGGCTATTTTCTTCCATTTATTTTTCTTAGTATCCAAACACTCCGTCGATTGATTCATCATTCTCCACCCAGTCGCTCACGAGAATCATCCGGTATGTCTCCTTCGTATCACGGATAAACACCTTCTTGATTCCTGCGTTAATGATCAGCCGTTTGCACATAGAACAGCTATTGGCATTCTTGATATACTCTCCCGTATCCACCTCAATTCCGATCAGATACATGGAGCTTCCGATCATCTTATCCCTCGATGCGCTGATGATCGCATTCGCCTCGGCGTGGACGCTCCGGCAGAGTTCGTAACGCTCTCCCCGCGGCACCCCCATCTTCTTGCGGACACACTCGCCAAGATCCGTACAGTTCTTCCGCCCTCTGGGAGCGCCGACATATCCTGTGGAAATTACTTCGTCGTTTTTTACGATCACTGCTCCATAGTGCCTCCTTAGACAGGTACATCTCTGGGACACCATCTCTGCAAGATCTAGATAATAGTTCGTCTTATCTCTGCGTTCCATTTGTTCCTCCCGCTTCTTATGGTTTCTTACTCTATATTATCGCCCATCTTGAGAAAAATATCAACCCGGAAACTTCATTCCATCTCCACAATTCTGGAATATCGGCGCAGCGGATACTCTCCGTCATGCGCCCCCATCTAATCCTCTGCCTTTAAGAAATATCCCATATTGATACGGACTTCTTTCCGTTCTCTGTCACGATTGGAATAACAACATGTGTCAAACCCGATCAACTCAAATCCTTCCTTCTCGTAGAATCGGATCGCCGCCGTATTGCAGGACTGGGTCTCCAGAATCATCGCCCTTCTGCGCTCCCGAACCGCTTGTTCTTTTGCCACAGCCATAAGCCGATGCCCGATCCCCTGCCTTCTGAGATTCTCATGCACCCATAATTCCGTCACCATCAGCCGGTTGCTCCACTCCTCCGGACAAGTCTCGATACAGGCAAGCATCTGTTTTTTCCCATCCTGCTCTTTAACGATCCCCCACGCACATGCCTTCTCCCAATGAGGCTGATACAGTTTATCCGGGAAATCGTACTCCTCCGGATAATGAGATACCGGTACGTCAAAACGCTGTTTTGGCATACTGACATGGAAGCCGCTCCCATCCCTCTCTATCCGAATATCATAATATTCCTCTGCTGTGTATTTCATGGGTATCACGGTCCCTGCCCATTCTTCTTTTGGCAACGCTATAATATCCAAATCTCCTTCCATCTGCCTTCCTCCTTATCATCCGCATCATTTTGTTTCTAAGCAAAGTACCTTCCCGATTATGATTCCTTTTGAATCCACACCATCAGATCTTCCAACGTGATCCCATCAAAATATGCGTTCGTAAGCCTGTAAAATTCCATCCACATCGGCAGTGTCTTGCATTCTTTTGCCCTCTCGCAAGCATTCGTCTCACACCTAAGGCAAGCCACCGGTGCAAGATTCCCTTCCGTAAGGCGCAGGATATCCCCGACACGGATACTGCCAGGCTCTGCCGCCAGACGGTATCCGCCGCCCTTCCCCTGAAGCCCTTCAATCAACTTGTTCTTCGTCAGGACAGGGAGTATCCGCTCCAGATATTTTAGGGAGATATCCTGTCTTTTTGCCACCTCTTTCATAGGAATATAACCTTTTCCATAATTCTCTGCCAAATCGACCATCACCCTAAGTGCATATCTGCCTTTTGTTGAAATCATCATAAATTCCTCCTACTCTGCAAACAGCGGCGTAGACAGATATCGGTCTCCCGTATCAGGCAGGAGTACAACGATTGTTTTACCTTCATTTTTCGGTTGCTTCGCTAACTTGACCGCAGCAAAAACTGCGGCGCCAGATGAGATTCCTACGAGAATGCCTTCCTTCCTGCCTACGAGCCTTCCCGCCGCAAATGCATCTTCATCAGAAACTGGCAGGATTTCATCGTAAATCGCCGTATTCAGGACTTCCGGAACAAATCCCGCGCCAATCCCCTGAATCTTATGGGGGCCTGCCGCACCTGCTGAGAGCACGGCAGAAGCCGCAGGCTCAACGGCAACGATCCGGACGGCAGGATTCTTTGATTTCAGGTACTCGCCTACACCGGTTATCGTCCCGCCGGTTCCTACTCCCGCCACAAAGATATCCACCTTCCCATCCGTGTCCTCGTATATTTCAGGACCGGTCCACTCCCTGTGCGCCTTCGGATTGGCAGGATTGACGAACTGCCCCGGAAGGAAGCTTCCCGGTATCTCGCCAGCCATTTCCTCCGCTTTGGCAATTGCACCCTTCATACCTTCGGCTCCTTTGGTCAGTACCAGCTCGGCGCCATAGGCTTTCATAAGCTGGCGTCGTTCCACGGACATTGTCTCAGGCATTACGATAATGACCCGGTATCCTCTTGCTGCGGCTACAGCGGCAAGGCCGATACCTGTATTGCCGGAAGTCGGCTCGATAATGACGGAGCCAGGCCTAAGCCTTCCCGTTCTCTCGGCTTCCTCAATCATCATCTTTGCGACACGATCCTTTACAGAGCCCGCCGGATTCAAGTATTCGAGCTTCGCAAGAATTCTTGCTTTCAGACCGTAAGCCTCCTCGATATGTATCAGTTCCAGAAGTGGTGTCCTGCCAATCAACTGATCGACAGACGTATAAATATTAGACATGACGATTCCTCCTATTTTATCGCATCAAAGCCATTCTGCAAATCGGCTATGATATCATCAATATGCTCTGTACCAATGGAAAGCCGGATGGTATTGGGCTTAATTCCCTGATCTTCCAGTTCTTCTTTTGTAAGCTGGCTGTGGGTCGTGGTCGCCGGATGGATAACCAGGCTTTTCACATCGGCAACATTGGCAAGCAAAGAAAAGATTTTCAAATTGTCAATAAACTTATGTGCCTCTTCTACGCCTCCCTTAATCTCAAACGTGAAGATGGAGCCGCCTCCATCCGGGAAGTATCTCTGATACAGCTCATGGTTCGGATGATTCGGTAAGGACGGATGGTTGACCTTCTCGACTTGGGGATGATCCGCAAGAAATTCCACCACCTTCTTTGTATTCTCCCCATGGCGTTCCAGACGCAGCGACAATGTCTCGATTCCCTGCAAGAGCAGAAATGCCGCAAAAGGAGAAATCGCCGCTCCTGTGTCACGAAGCAGGATTGCACGGATATACGTTACAAATGCAGCCGGCCCCGCCGCTTTCACAAAGGATATGCCGTGATAGCTGGGATTTGGTTCTGCAATCGCCGGATATCTTCCGGAAACCGTCCAGTCGAATCTTCCGGAATCTACAATGATTCCGCCAAGAGTCGTACCGTGGCCTCCGAGAAACTTCGTAGCTGAATGAACGACGATGTCTGCCCCGTGCTCAATGGGACGGATCAGATATGGCGTACCAAAGGTATTATCTACCACCAACGGAAGGCCATGCTTATGAGCGAGTTCCGCCAATGCGTCAATGTCTGGAATATCACTGTTCGGATTGCCGAGGGTCTCGATATAAATCGCCCTAGTGTTATCCTGAATGGCTGCTTCTACCTCCGAAAGGTCATGAATGTCTACAAAGCTGGCAGTAATACCGAATGCTGGGAGCGTATGCGCCAGCAGGTTGTAGCTGCCCCCATATATGGTCTTCTGTGCGACAAAATGACCACCGTTCTGTCCCAAGGCTTCCAGCGTATATGTAATTGCCGCCGCTCCGGAGGCAAGGGCCAAGGCAGCCGCGCCGCTCTCCAACGCTGCCACCCGCTGCTCCAATACGTCCTGCGTGGAGTTCGTCAGTCTGCCGTAGATATTGCCGGCATCGGCAAGGCCAAAACGAGCCGCTGCATGGGCCGAGTCCCTGAACACATAAGAAGTAGTCGCATAGATGGGAACTGCACGGGCGTCAGTTGCCGGGTCAGGATTCTCCTGGCCTACATGGAGTTGTAAAGTTTCAAATCTGTAATCAGGCATAATGGTGTCTCCTTTCGCTTTCCAATACCTACCATTCAGGTTGGTATTAGTATATTCCACATTTCACCATATGTCAAGAGCAGATTCTTGAAACATTTTTACTCTGCCCGTCTACTATGATCAACAGAATACTCATAATGACCAGTATCCCCCCGACGGTAATACCCACCGTTACCGGATCGCGGAACCAGACTGTCGCAAATACTACGCTTATCACCGGCTCAAGCATTGATACAAAGGAAGCTGTAGATGCGCCGAGCCGGCTGACTCCATACAGCATCAGGAAGAACCCGCCTGCTGAAAACAAGCCTGACCCTACGATCAGCATCACCCATTCCGGCGCTCCCTGCGGTATCTATCTTTATGATTTATAAGAAATATCTGGAAAAATACTCATCATTATCTTTTAAGCTTTACACTAAAATCATTTATTGATATAATAAAATCACCAAGTAAACGCCGCTTAAAAAGTGAGGTGAAGCATATGCCCAGTATATCAGATATTGTTAAAGATTCTGTAGTTGAATTTTCACGATTACAAAACTGGATGTTATCCGCGAAAGAGAATAACGACATAAGCACATATAATATGATGCTTGACCGCTATAAAGAATTAAAAGTTATTCTGGCAGTTGCAGGTGTTAATCTGCAAGAAATAGACAAGATAAAAGAATAGTTCACTAATAAGGGTGTAAAGCTTCTGGCAGATCACAATAGCTTTACACCCTTTCTACCAAAACACGCTCTCAAACAGCCTGGGCTCCTTCTTACGAGATTGAAATCCGTCTACAACCTGTCAGTAAACAAACACCATCATTTTGATTGTGACGTCAGACCGGTTCATCGGAAAGGTCATTTTTAATTCCTGCATACAAAAAAGCCAATCACCATTCAAACAAGAAAATGAGGAGATCACACACTTATGTACACATGGGATGATATTGAACAGCATGTCGCCGCCTGCACGCACTGCCCCTTAAGCCAGACCCGGCAGCTGCCCGTCATGGGACGTGGAAGCCGCAGCGCTGATATTATGCTGATTGCGGAAGCTCCCGGCGGTCAGGAGGACCTTGAAGGGCTTCCTTTCGTCGGACGCTCCGGGAATATATTAGACGAGATCCTTGATGATTGTTCCCTGACCAGAGACGCAATCTATATCACCAACATCCTGAAATGCCATCCTCCGGGAAACCGTGACCCTAAAGAGGAAGAAAAGAACGCCTGCTTTCCTTATCTGAAATACGAGACTTACCTGTTAAAGCCCAGGATCATCGTCTGTCTCGGCCGTGTCGCCGCACAGAGGATCATTTCACCGGATTTTAAGATCACCCGGCAACACGGCACATGGATCTGCCGTAAGGACTGCTCGCTGACCGCCGTGTACCATCCTTCGGCAATCCTGCGGGACCCCTCCTTACTCGAGGTTACGAAAGCAGACTTTCGGGAAATCATCAGAAAACGTGATGAACTGCTCTCTTTGAAATCCTGAGGACCCATAGGCGGGGGCGCTTACAATACGCCCCCTACAGCGCCACCTTGTAACCAAGTTCTGTCAGCATCTTCAGATCTGTCTCTACCGTATACCCGGCGGTCGTCAGCATATCGCCGGATATCGCGGCATTAGCCCCGGAACAGAACGCTCCTTCTCCCTTATCCTCCAACAGGCCCCGGCCGCCTGCAAGCCGGATTGCCGCGTCTGGAAGGATAAATCTGTAAACTGCCGCGATCCTTCTCATATCATCAGCCGTCAGCCGTTCATTCTTCTCATATGGCGTTCCCGGAATCGGATTCAGCATATTTACCGGAACGCTCTTTATCCCAAGCTCCCGTATACTGAACGCCATATCGATACGATCCTCTGCCGTCTCTCCGAGTCCCATGATCCCGCCGCTGCATACCTCTAAACCCGCCGCTTGCGCCGCCTGTATCGCGCGGACCTTATCTGCAAATGTGTGCGTCGTGCAGACATTCGGGAAATTACGCTCAGAGGACTCCAGATTATTATGTACCCGGGACGCCCCCGCCTTCCTGACCTTACGGAATTGTTCTTCTGTAAGGAGGCCGAATGAAACGCATACTTCTATCCTTGCCTTCCTTCTGACTGCACGTATCGCTTCGCACATCTGATCTACCTCTGCATCGTCCAGGCACCGCCCTGAAGTTACAATGGAGTATCTCAGCACGCCGCGCTTCGCGTTATACTCCGCCTGACGCACGATCTCATCCGTATCGAGCAATGGATACTCTTCTGCCGGAGTATGATAGTACGCCGACTGCGCACAATACTTACAATCCTCCGAGCATCTTCCGCTCTTGCCGTTGATGATCGTGCAGAGATCGAACTTGTCCCCGCAGAAGAATTGACGTATCTCATCTGCCGCCCGGCAGATCTCCTCTAACGGCTCGCCGTATAATCGCAGCGCTTCCTCTCTGGTAATCTGGTTTCCTTTGAATATCTTCTCTTTCAAACACTCCGCTAATCCCATAATTTTATCCCTGCCTTCATATATCGTTTTCATCCTGATATTTACTTATTATAATATCATCACATTTCAAATTGTCAACTCATATCATACATCTGTTAACATTATGTTCTTTGAAAATATCATTACAGGCAGCAGCTCAGACCGTTCTGCACACTTGCTGTCTGACTGTGCGAACATGATTTAAAAGTGCATACGTCATCACGGAAGTCATCCCATGCAAAAATATGTTGACAACTCAACTTTATATTTGCTATAGTCTACTTGGCAAAGAAGTTGACAACTCAACTTTTACATTATAAGAAAGCGAGTTTTATATGATCCACAGATTTGAACAGCTTACAACCGGTGTATCGCAGATCTATAAGAATATACAGCGGATCAAGAAGATAGAGATGCGCTCCTTAGGGCTTAAGGGTACGCATGTTATGTGCTTATACTTCCTGTACTCGCACCCTGACGGACTAACCGCCGCGGATCTCTGCAATCTCTGCAAAGAAGACAAGGCCGGCATCTCGCGGATCCTGTCAGACCTTGAAGAGCACGGATTTATCCGGTATACACATCCTCAGGATAAGAAAAAGTACCGTTCCAAAGCCGTCCTCACCGATTCAGGAAAGAAACAGTCAAGGAAGGTAAACCGCCTGATCCTCCGCGCAGTTTTGGAAGGCGGACGGGATATTACCGCTAAGGAGCGGGATATCTTCTACCGCGTTTTATTCATGATCGCCGGTAACCTGGATAAATTCTGTGAAGAACTGGAAGAATCCAGCAACGTTCATTTTCAGCTAAATAACGCAGAATGATTCTTCATATTAATCAGAAAGGATATGACCTGTCATGAACAAAATTAAGAAAATCTACTGCCGGACATTTCAGATGGGATTGAAAATAGCGCTTCCCTTTCTTCCTTACCGTAAACCGGAAGTCATCGGCAGCGTAAAAGCTATCCCTGAGATCATCAGGAAACGCAGATGCAGCCATGTGCTGATCATTACAGACGCCGGAATCCGAGCCCTTGGGCTGACCAGGCGCCTTGAAAAGGTGCTGACTCAGAACGGCATTACCTTCTGCATCTACGACAAGACGGTTGCCAATCCCACCACTGCCAACGTAGCGGAAGCATTGGAAATGTACTATACTAATAACTGTAATGCTATCATCGGTTTCGGCGGCGGTTCCAGCATGGACTGCGCCAAGGCCGTCGGCGCCCGTATTGCTAAGCCGAAGCAGTCCCTTGCCAGGATGAAGGGAATCCTGAAGGTCCATAAGAAACTGCCCCTTCTGATCGCCGTCCCCACCACTGCCGGAACCGGAAGCGAGACCACTCTTGCGGCAGTGATCACAGACGCCGAGACCAGGTACAAGTATGCGATCAATGATTTTCCGTTGATCCCAAGATACGCGGTACTGGATCCCAGAGTCACCTTGAGCCTTCCGCCGTCCATCACATCCGCAACCGGAATGGACGCGCTGACTCATGCGGTTGAGGCCTATATCGGCAGGTCCACCACCTACGGCACCCGTAAGGATGCGCTTTTAGCTGTCAAGCTCATTTTTGAAAATATAGACAAGGCATACACGGACGGAAGCAGCATAGATGCCCGCAGGAATATGCTCCACGCTTCTTTCTATGCCGGATGCGCATTTACCAAATCCTACGTCGGATATGTACATGCAGTCGCGCATTCCCTGGGCGGAGAATACAATATACCTCACGGACTCGCGAACGCCATACTGCTTCCGTTTGTCCTGGAAGCCTACGGCCCCTGCATCCACAAAAAACTGCATCACCTGTCGGTAGCGGCAGGCATTTCCGCAAAAGACACCCCTTATGATACGGCGGCAAGGGAATTCATTGACGCCATCAAGGATATGAAGAAACGCTTCGGCATTGGGGATACGGTAAGCGAGATCCGGGAAGAGGACATCCCAAAGCTCTCTCACTATGCGGATAAGGAAGCCAATCCATTGTATCCGGTGCCCGTCCTGATGGACGCCGAAGAGCTTAAGCAGTTTTACATAACCCTGATGACCCAATCTGGTACATCGAGTAATCAGTAACCAGTCACAAAGCCAGAAACTTATTATCTGATATACCAGCACAAAAAAGGAGCAGCCCTATGAATGAATATGAAATCAAAAATATTGTATCCAACCAGCGCAAATATTTCCTTACAGGCGCTACCCTTGACGTTGCCGCAAGGGTCAGCGCACTGAGAAGATTAAAAGACAGCATCATCAAGCACGAGCCGGAGATCAACGCGGCTTTGCAAAAAGATCTCGGCAAGAGTAATTTTGAAAGCTACATGTGCGAGACTGGACTGGTGCTCAGTGAGATCAGCTATATGCTGAAACATATCCATACTTTTACCAGGGAAAAACGTGTCGCGACGCCGCTCGCCCAGTTCCACTCCCGAAGCTTCAAGAAACCGTCACCCTACGGAGTCGTACTGATCATGAGTCCGTGGAATTATCCGTTCCTGCTGACCCTTGATCCGCTCATAGACGCTATCGCGGCCGGGAATACCGCCGTCATAAAACCAAGCGCATACTCTCCTTATACCAGCGAGATCGTCAGACGGATCATCTGCGACTGCTTCGACGAACGGTA
>OFGE01001776.1_pt1 | contig 17750 bp, 18 predicted proteins | sample 1521681 | NCBI WGS metagenome assembly OFGE01 (sample SAMEA3504093, study PRJEB24116) | mouse gut metagenome | biome: mouse gut; feature: mouse-associated habitat; material: faeces | place: Denmark | collected 2011
GCGACCTCACGGCCCCCAGCCGTGCGCTCTAACCAAACTGAGCCATACCCCGATAGTATTATTTTACCGAATCCTGACAGATAATGCAAGCATTATTTTTAATTCTATGTTAGAATATAAATACCATACGAGAAAGGAGTTCGCTTTATGAAAATAATCGTAATCGGGCCGAGGGGTAAGATGGGACGATTGATCACAACGGCAGCAGCATCCCGCAGCGATATGGAACTGGTCGCGGGCATTGGCCCTAAGGGGCGCAGCTACATAGGCCAGGATCTTGGCACAGTTGCCATGACCGGTTCAGAACTTGGCGTACCGGTAACCGACAATCTTAAGAGCGTCATTGACCGCTGTGATGTAATCATAGATTTCTCAACAAAGGAGATGGCAATGGATGTCTTAGATCTGGCCATAGCGCATAAAAAGGCGCTGGTATGCGGAACTACCGGCTTCAGTGCCAAAGAGATGCAGCGCTTCCAGAATGCCGCACAGGAGATTCCCATGCTTTACGCCGCCAATACTTCCAAGCTTGTCAACATCATGAATAAGCTTCTGGAAACGGTGGCCTCAACCCTGAAGGACGAGATTGACATTGAGATTCTGGAGATGCATGACCAGTGGAAGAAGGACGCGCCAAGCGGTACATCCAAAGAAATGGGGGAGATCATGGCGCACGCCCTTGGAAAGGAACTGAGCGATATCGCTGTCTACGGACGCGAGGGCGTCGCTCCCCGCGAGCCCGGGACTATCGGATATCATTCTCTCCGGGCCGGTAATATCCCAAGCAGCCATACGGTATTCTTCGGCGGCATAGGAGAACGGTTGGAGATCACCCACCATTCTTATAACTGGGAATGCTTTGCAAGAGGCGCATGCGACTGTGCCGCATTTCTTGCAGATAAAAAACCTGGATTCTACACCATTAAGGATGTACTGAATCTGTAATTATGCAGCAATTTTATCCTGATAATCCCCACCGGCTCGTACTCTATGAGCCGCAAAACTATAAAAACAACAAATACAGGAGGAATCATAATGATATTAGTTAATACTGATTACATCACAGGAAGAAAATTTGAGATGATCGGCATGGTGCGCGGCACTATGATACAATCCGTACATTTCGGCAAAGACATCATGAACAGCTTCCGAACCCTGGTAGGCGGCGAGCTTACCTCATACACGGAGATGATGAACGAAGCAAGAGCAATCGCCACCAAGCGTATGGCAGAAGACGCTCAGGCAATGGGCGCAGACGCTGTTGTCAACATTCGTTACGCTTCCAGCTCCATCGTACAGGGCGCCGCAGAGGTCCTGGCCTACGGAACCGCAGTAAAAATCATTGACTAATTTGACTAAACCGACTAAAAAGAAAGAATAGGAAGAAAAGATGATATTGACAAAACCCGCAGTAGAAATCATTGACATGGATGAATATCCGGCAATACTTAAGAAAATCGAGAAGATCGGAAGGGTCTGCTACAAAAGCGAAGACCGGATAACAGAAGACTCCGCCGAGAAATTTATCGCCAATATCCTCAAAAGAGGCCATGAGTCTGTAATTGAACATGAAACTGTGACCGTCAAGGTAACCTGTGACCGCGGCGTCACTCACGAGATCGTCAGGCACCGGGTCGCAAGCTACAGCCAGGAGAGCACAAGATACTGCAACTATTCCAAGGATAAGTTCCAGAATCAGATCTCTGTGATCGACCTGTCAACCGGATTCGACTACAATATGGACGATCCTGCCGACCAAAAGAAGTATCAGATATGGCATGAAGCCATGGAAGCATCTGAAAAATATTATTTCCAAATGCTGGAGGCCGGGGCTTCCCCTCAGGAAGCCAGATCTGTACTGCCGAATTCTCTGAAAACAGAACTGGTTATGACCATGAACTTAAGAGAATGGAGACATTTTTTCAGGCTGAGGATCGATAGCGGCGCACATCCGCAGATGCGGGAGCTTGCAATGCTGATCCTGGATACATTTAAAAAGGAACTGCCGGTATTTTTCCATGATATTGCTGCTCTCAATTAGCGGCAGCGCTGCAGTGCTGCATCAACTTCAAAGTAACAGGTACCTGAATATTGTATCAAATACTGTATCAGATATTGTGTCAAATATTGTGTCAGAGAAGACCGGAACAGAATACAGAGCAAAAACCGCAGGCGCAGCAAGCTGCGCTGCGGCTTTTGCTTCTGCGCTGCCGGATGCACAGCCGACCGATACATCATATATTGAAATTACAGCCGCACCCCGTCTGTTTCTGGAATTCTTCTTCCACATATCTCCTCTGCTCTTCGTCTTCCATGCCATTCGTTTTCAATTGTACTGATTTCCTCTCTGGAAGATAAGAGGGATTCTTGAGAAGCGTGATCCCGCATTTCATACATAACACCTGAACCGTCTTGAACAGCATATTCTGATTCACCTTATCCGCAATATGTATCCTCCAACCAATCTGGTCGGACAATTCCTGCAGCACTTCCTGGTACTGCCGTCCAATCATAGGCGAGACAAAGCTAAGTTCCAGATATTTCCCTTCCGGATCCTGCTTAAGACTCTTCTTCTCCGGTCTGTGCGGCAAGTCTTCAAAGGCTTGGTCTATGCATAAGAACGCAAGATTCTGTTCCGTCATTTCTGCGTCTTCCGTCTGAGGCACGAAGAAATCCTCCGACTTCCCCTCTGCCCCGGCTACCTGAATCCCCGAAGCCGATAATTCTCCGCCTATGTCATCCGCCATCTGTCCGTTGAGCATCAGCCTCCATCCGGTTGCCGCCCGGAACTTCTTTGCCGCTTCCGCCGCAGTCTCCATATCTCCGTTACCCGCGAGCGTGACGGAATAGTATTTCTTATCCTGATAATAAGATGTCTTGGCAATCCGATCTCCCAGAAGTACCGCGAGCAGCAATGCGGCCGCATTATGATTCATAGAAGGGCTGATCCGTATCCTCCAGCCGCCCGAAGACTCGAAAATATCCGCCCTCTTCTGAAACTCCTCCGCGTCAATGCTGTCTGGATAATCAAACTGCATCAACACCTCTTTTTTATCTGGATAATAACTGAGCTTCCGGTATTCATAGCCCGGAAATGTCTCTTGAATCCGCCGCTCCAATTCCTGTATCGTCAGTTCTTTCGGCGCCAACGCCTCCGCAACCGCCTCCGGTGCATTTGCCTCAAAAAGGAACAGGCGGCGCACATTCGATGTAAAATAGGGACTGTCAAGAAAAATCTCCTGCATACTCTGGAGTATCTTATCATCCGTTACGGCTCTTCCATACCAGATCTGCGCGATCTGCGATACGGAATATATCTTTCCCTTATAATGCTCCTGCCAGTAATCCCATAGCATCTTTGCATCGTCCGCCGCAAAATCCCTCTGCATCTGCATGGTATAGGCCGGCACAAATGACAGCTGCTTTCTCTTCTTGTGAAGCACCACTTCGTATTCCTGCCCGCATTCCGGCAGGTAAATCTGCCGCCGGTAATCCTCGGCCGCCAGTTCATTGCCCAATTCGTCTATAGCGTCACGATTCCCATGCACCAGGAATACACGCCGGGAAGACAACTGCTCCAAAAGCGCCGTGATCTCTGACTTATCGCCGTGCGCCGACAAGCCGACCTGTTCGATCTGACACCGGACAGGCAGCGTATTTCCGTCAAGGGTCAGCTTCCGCTCTTTCGTCTCTTCCAACAGATTAAGAAGCTGCCGTCCCGGCGACTCCTCGTCCTGATATCCGGTCAGGATAATACACGCATTCTCCGAAGGCGCCAGCAGCCGGGCATACTGTGCGCTCGGTCCTCCGGTAAGCATACCGGAACTGGATACAAGGATTACTGTTCCCTTTTCGGATAGCAGCTCGTCCCTTCTCTGCATGGGCGCGACAGGCTGGATCTCTTTGGTGTAGAACGGCTCATTCCCCTTAAGAATCCGCCTTCCGAGAGCATTTTTAAGATAAATGGGATTCCGGGTGTACATGCTGTTGATATCCCGCACCATACCGTCCACATAGACCGGCACAGGCGGAATCTCCTGATTCTGTATCGCCGCGCGCAGGATCAGCAGCACCTCCTGCGCCCTTCCCAACGCGAATACCGGAATCAGAATCTTCTTCTGCTGTGCAGCGCATTCCCGAACCAATTCGACCAGCCGTCTCTCCTCCGCCATCCGGTTCGAGTGCAGCCGATTGCCGTAGGTCGTCTCCACGATCGACACATCCGGGCGTAGCTTAGGGATCCGTATCCCCTCGATCGTGCGCTGGGAAAATGCCGAAAAATCACCCGAATAGAACAGGCTCCCTTCCTCCGTTACAAGATATATACATGCCGCTCCCGCAATGTGCCCCGCCGGGTAAAATGTCAGAGTAAATCCATCAAATAAAGGAAACGGGGTCTGATAACCAATCGGATGAATCCTTCCCAACATGGCAAGCACATCCTTCTCTGAATAATGGGGAATCTCGTCTTCCCTGTACCGCATGACCTTCAGGCTGTCATAGAGAAGAACTCTGGTCAGTTCCGCGGTCATGGCCGTCATGTAGATCCGTGCGCCGGGATAGGCTTTGCTGATGATCGGAAGCGTCCCGATATGATCCATATGTGCGTGGCTTACAATGACGGCGTCCACACCGCCCTGCTCCTGTACGGTCCGAAAATCTGGAATCGGATCCTTAGATGCCGTCTGCCGGATCCCGGAATCCAGAAGGATTCCTCTGCCCGCAATCCTTATATAGATACAGCTCCCGCCAATCTCCATGGCGCCTCCAAGAAAATGTAGGTTCATAATCGCAGCCTTCCTCTTCTGATCTGAATATTAAAAAGTTACTTACATTATACCCTGTATTGCCTGATTTGGTAACCATGAATGTTGTCAAATTCCCCAAACCATATATTGGTACGCAAACTAATTGCGTGCTGCGCTGGAGAAGCAGGGAATGATTACTTCCATTGAGGTATCTTCGGGGTGGCTCTGGCAACGATTCTTCTGTCTTAACATCAAAGAGTGCCTTAGGAAAAGCAATGAAAGAAGCCCTGCTCGCACTGACAAGACAGGTCTTCTTCCTGATCCCTCTTATTCTGAACCTTCCGCCGGCGGCGGGTAAAACATGCCTCTCTTCTCAATCAGATACCCTACGTCAAAATCCTTTGTATTCTACGATCGTATCCTGAAGTAAATTTCTCATAATACTGCTTAGCTTTCTCTTCTGTAAGATTGAAATATTTCTCTAGCTTTACAAGAGTTCTTTCCTTAGGAATCTCTTCTTCCAGATTATCCAATATTAATGCCTGTATCCCTTCTTCTCTTAATTCTTCTCTTAATTCTTCCCTCATTCCTTCATACTTAATCTGCTCTATCGTACTCACATGTATTACCTCCTTATGCAACGCTTCATTATCAGAGAAATCTATATACTCTGATACCGTATCCATAAAATCATCCTTATGCGGATACATGATTGTATTCAGGAAGCGTAAAAGCTCGTATCCCTCGTCTTCCTCATCCCCATTATACACTGTATTTCCCAATTTGATAACAACTAATGTCATCAAATCATAATTTCAACTTTCTAACAGTGACATACCCATCCCTTAAATATTTTCTCTCGACATCTTCTAACACAAAATCCTTTACAATAATTTCACCAAAATAACAGTAAAGCGAATATAGGAAATTTATAATGAACTGAAAATAACAATATATCTTTAAGTCCAGTTTTTTCTTTTCTATATAAACACCACATTACAAATGTATAACAACAGTTTTTTGTAAGATTGTAATTCTTGTTTACACCTTTAAAATCCATAAAAATTTTTAAAATGTCATCATCACTAATCTCAATTTCACTATCAATTAACTTAATTAATCTATGTCTTGAAAAATCTAATAAACTATCTACTTTCAAAATTTTGTCATTTTTAAAGAAATTATTTGTTTCTGATGAAAAATGTACAATCTGAGAATTATTCAAATAAATTCCTATATGTGTAAATACTTTATCTTTTCTTATTATAAGTTTCATACGTCTTTATTCAGCTTAAACTTTAGAAGCTTCTCCTCTAGTATTTTTAACAACTCATTTAATTAATGTAAAATATATACTTATCAAATCAATTATATAGATTATTTTCATACTTTCGCTTCCTATCCAATATTTTGATCTTATGTTTTTAAATATTTTGTATATAAGCAACAAAATCAAACAATACATAAAATATCTAAAAAAATTGGTTTTCAAAAAAAATTTTTCTTTAATAAAAAAAGCAAACAACAAAAAAAACACCGAAAAAACTAACGCAAAATTACGTGTTGGTCGCCTAACATTGGGAATGCGTAAATCTCCTTTCAAGTCCCTAATATCCATAAATATCTCTCTTCCTAATGTAAAGGAAAATGCCATTTTACCTAAACTTATTATTTGACTATTTGTTTCTCCACCACAAAAGTATGGAACCATAATAACTGTAGTAGAAGTAATTGCAGTAAATAAATTTTTTATTAGCCAATATGCTTTACAATACCTAGAATATATGTAAAATACATATAAAACAAAACACAAATATATAAAATATAACAGACCATTAACTCTCCATCCTAACAACAATCCAAATATTACTAAAATAGTATAAGCTAATTTTGCTTCATATACAGAAAATACTCCTGATGGAAGTGGCCGTTGTGGAGCAGATATAAAATCAATCTCTATGTCAAAAAGATCATTTTGAATATACCCTGCACTGATTATACATGCTAATGCAATAATAGCACAACTATTACTTGTCCCTGAAAGTTTCAATGCAATCAATGCTAACAATAAACTGACACTTACAATTGGCAATCTCATTAGCCACATCAGATTAAATATTTTTTTTATAATTAGTTGCATAATATTCTCTAACTTCTTTCATTAGTTCATCTTCACTCTGATTCATAAAAGCTTTGTTTTTCTGAATAATTATTTTTCGATTATTTCTAAAAATCCAGTAACAGTCAAATATGATAAGATACAAAAGTTGTACAATGTACAAACACTTATCCACCTCTTGATTACTAAAATCTATAGAGCTTCCAGCAAGAAAAGTTACTAAATAATATATCCAATTAGTTTTTAACAGCCCATAATACCCTAAAAACCAAATAAGCATAACAAGAACATGACGAATATTGTTTGGATACCAAGTTTCTTTAATTTTCTTTAGAAGGGGATGCTTTTTATCCAAAACCTTATTTAAATAAAAAACCCTGATAAAAGTCAGTAGATATCCATACATACATATTCCTATAAATGAATCTATCGAAATACATTGCAAAACAGAGACTATACTTAAAGAAATCTTTATCACAAGGTCAAGAATCCTTAAAAAAATATAATCTGATAAATTTATCATTTTAGTAGTATAAATAAAATAACGATTGTGCCCATTAGTTAAAACTAACAATAATACTGCATTAAGCGCGCAAAATAAATTCACCTTATATTCTTTTATAAATTCTGGAATATTTCCAATATCTATCATCTGATTTAAAAAGATAAGCACTGAGCATATTATGATGAGAAAGTTCGTGCTATCAATTATACTTGTTAATGTATTACATGCTTTATGATATCCTGATTCCTCATTATATATTTGTATATCTTCAAGGTTAAACATTTTTTTAATTCCTATATAATAAATCTCTTATACTACCGTAAATTCCCTCAATTCTCCCCTATTCCCCGTCGTCAACTTAAGTCCAAAATATCTCCAAAATCTAACTAATTCTTAAGTTGCTTATGTCTTATATTGCATACTTTATATTTCACTCCATTTTTATTCTTCGTTAAACTTCGTTTCGTGATATAAAAGAAACGGCGGTGATTCCTATAGCAAGACCTAAAAAATATAAAATCTCATTAACGGATGATGAACTTAAAATGCTGAAATCCGTTATGCATAAAAAGAAAACATCAAAAACAGTTCGGAACAGATGCCAGATTATCATTGATTTAGATGAGGCACATGGCAAAGTCCTTACCCATGAACAGTCTGCTAAGACAAACTGTGTCTGTATGGCTACGATCACCAATACAGTGAAATTGTATTCTGAAAAAGGGATTGAAGGCATTACTTCACTCAACCGCAATGTTAATTCTGATCAGGCACGCCGGAAATTTGATGGACGCGCAGAAGCCCGCATCATCGAAATAGCATGCAGCCCGGCACCAGAAAGCCATTCCCGCTGGACGCTCCGACTGTTGGAAGAGCAAGCAAAAATAGTGCTTGATGTCCTGGTCAGTAAAAATACCGTTAGCAGGGCTTTAAAAAAATAAACTTCAACCTCGCATGAATGATTACTGGTGTATTCCTCACAAGGAGAACGATGAATTTGTTGCAGCCATGGAAGACATTCTCGACATTTATGAGAAACCGTACAATCCTTCTCTCCCAGTAGTCTGTATGGACGAAAAGCCTTATCAATACATAGGTAAAACCCGTGAACCACTTCCTACACGGCCCGGAGATACTCAGAAGATAGATTCGGAATACATCCGTAAAGGAACCTGCAGCATATTTATCTTTACAGAACCATTGCGCGGCTGGCGTTACAGCCATGTCCGGAAAAGGCGGACAGCAGTTGATTGAACAGAAGAAATAAAATATCTTCTGACAGAATGCTATCCTGACAATGAAAAGGTTATTTTGGTTATGGATAACCTGAATACCCATGAAATCGGGTCGCTATATAAAAGGTATACTGCACAGGAAGCACGCAGTTATGCAAAGCGACTGGAAATACACTTTACGCCCAAACATGGAAGTTGGATTGCATTTCGCAATTGAGCTGGAATTAGCAGCATGGGAGCAAATGCGAAATAAAGCTTGTTGTAAAGTGACATGGCACTTTACAACACCACAGGCTCATCCAAAACTCATTTCTCATTCTTCAAAATTTGAAGAATCTGGGAGGTAAAATTCCCAGATAATTTACCATTAATTACAAGCAGTCAGTACACTAGAAAAAATAAGGTTCTATTGGCAAAACTGCGGAAACTTAAGATTCTTACTACCTTGACATTTGAAAATTTTTAGCACTAAGAAGCCAGAGAATCCAACTATTCTTCTAAACTATTCCTGTAAGTCCTAAATTATCTGCATTATACATAATTCGAACTTTTGTCCCAAAAGACCAAAATATTTCTGAAAATAATGCATAAGGATTGCTTCTGAAACTCTCCTCTTAGAGGATCTTCCACAGAAGGAAGATTGATATATATACTATAATATGCATAATACTTAAAACAATAGGTAGTGCAAAATGCTGTTACATGGGATAAAAGGATACCATTGTCATAGAACACATCATATGCTCTAATCTTTGTAGAGGATTAGTTATAGGACACCGTATTTATTGAAGCTCCCAAGGGGTACGCTCCACAAACTCAAGCAAACTTTTCACTGTCATTTCCTGACCAAAGTCTTCAGGCCCAATCAATGCCGTTTTACAACCTGCTGCCTTTCCAGCTTTAATATCATTCTCGCTATCACCAACCATCCATGAGTTACTTAAATCAATATTAAAGTCCTCAGCTGCTTGAATCAACATTCCCGACTTCGGCTTTCTACAGTCACAATCAATCTTCAGTTCTGCAACTTCTCCTTCATATCCTTTGTGCGGGTGATGTGGGCAGAAGTAAATGCCGTCTAAGTAGGCACCCCCAATACCGAGTAATGTCTCCATCTTGTTATGGATTTCATCTAGCTCTTCCCAACTCAACTCACCTCTTGCAATCACGGGTTGGTTTGTGACAACGATTACCAAGTAACCGGAAGCATTGATTCTTTTTATTGCCTCCGCTACACCATCAATCAACTCAAACTCATCGGTATCTCTTAGAAATCCTACATATTTATTTATCGTACCGTCACGATCCAAGAAGATTGCTTTTTGTTTGTTTTTTAAGTTTTTTGCGGCTATAGTTCCATTCTTGTAATCATTAGAAACTGCGTAAAATCTCTCCGGCGTACCCATGTCTTTGACATATTCCGGAGAATCATAGCAGAACATTTTATGTGTTCCGCAAAGAGGTTTTAGAACTTGTCTATCGAGGTCGGCTTTGACCACCTCTTTATCTGAACTTTTCGTTTCTCTCAACTCATGATTGCTATCAACCATATCCAACACACTTGGATTGATTAAATGCAAACCGGCATTAACTCGGTTTTTATAAAACTCTGGTCTTTCATCCTCTTTCGTCAACCACTGCTCTACCGAGCCGTCAGGATTAGCAATTATCAGTCCACTGTCATATGGATGTGAATTTGGATGCGTAAATAGGGTGACAAGAGCCCGCTTCTTTCTATGAGCATCCACAAACCTGTTAAAGTCTATATCGAATATCGAATCAGCATTAAGGAGAAGGAAGTCATCATCAAGTTTATTCCTTATCTTAAACAACGCACCCGCATTGCCAAGAGGGATTTCCTCTACGAAGTAGTCAATGATAACACCAAACTTATTTCCATTTCCGAAATAGTCAATAATCTGATTTGCCATGTACGAAACTGTCAAAATGATGTCGGTGAATCCCTGATTCCGGAGACATTCTATCTCCCATTCTAATACTGGCTTGCCTTCAATTTTAATCATAGGCTTGGGGATTTCAGAAGTGATAGCAGAAATCCTTGTTCCTCTCCCTCCTGCCATAATGATAACTTTCATAAAATATTTACTCCTACTGATTTAATTTTACATAATTGAATAGAGACAGTTGACATAAGCTTTGGTTCTAATGCTCAAAGAGCATGTTCGATAGCTAAAAGATCAATAAACAATGGTTTAAGCATTTAACGTGATAAAACCTTTTCTATTACATGGCAATGCAACATTATATTTTTAATATCTTGTGATACTTTTACTCTCCATTTTCAACTTCCAAAGCACTCAAGCAAATACAATTTAACACCTGATTATATCTTAAGACAATCGATTCTCTTCTAAATGTAATATCTTTAATAACTCGATTATCCTCATTCCTAATTTCCTTTCGTCAACTAATGTTTCACTTACCGAAGAACTTATCCTCTAACATCAAACACCAACAATGATAAATTGGCAAATGTAGTTCCTGAATCATATATGTTTCGGTTTCCGGGACTCTTACGATCACATCTGCTACCTCTGCAAGTTCCCCTCCTTTGGCTCCTGTAAGCCCAATTACCCTAATGCCAAGTGCACGCGCTACAACCGTCGCAGACATTACATTTTTACTATTACCCGATGTGGAGATACCGAGGAACACATCACCTTCTCTGCCAAAGCCAAAAAGCTGTTGAGCAAATACTCCCAGACCATCCACATCGTTGATATAGGCAGTACTGAGTGCTTCGTGAGCAACCAGCGGAATCGCCATGAGACCTCTTTCCAGATTCTTCGCCAGATCTTCGCCTCTGACAGGATCAATTTGTTTCAGCTTTTCTGCCATCCCGGGAGTTACTGGCCTAGGCGTTTTAAATCTCTTCATTAACTCCCCTGCTATATGTTCACTATCTGCTGCTGATCCACCGTTTCCAGCAATCAGTAATTTCCCATCATGCTCATAGCATTCTTCCATTATAAGATATGCATTTATGATGTCTTGTTTGCAAGAAGCTATGGATGGATATCTTTTCATCAACAGATCAATATGTTTCTTTAATCTTTCTTCAAAGACTTTCATACTTCTTCCCCATCCCTTGGCACATATGTTTCCGGAGTATAATGAATGACCTGGGTTCCACTAGTTTCAAACTCAAAAGGTATATACATCAAATCTTTCATGGTATTTTTCACAGCTTCTTTCTTCTCAGGCTGAACATAAAATACTAGAAATCCCCCGCCGCCAGCACCGAGTAGCTTTCCGCCGATGGCACCAGCCTTTATTCCCCGTTCATACAATCTGTCAATGCTGTCTGTGCTAACTGCAGAGCCAATTTGTCTCTTTAACCTCCAAGTATAGTCAAGAAGTCGACCGAAATCATCCAGACTTACATTCTTATCTGTCAACACTTTTTCTGCATCATCAACAAGTGCATACATTTCCTTTAGATGAGCAGTTTTATCCTTCGATCCCAGATGATTCGCTTGCTGCACTGACGCTGAAAAACGAGTGAAACCCGTAAAGAACATCATCAGATTTTCATTAAGCTGCTTCTTCCTTTCTGGGCTAATAATTACTGGTAACACTTCGTAACCATCAGCATTGAAATTAATACGATTAAAGCCGCCATATGATGCTGCAATCTGATCTTGCCATCCGCCGGCTTCATTGCAGAGAATTCGTTCAAGAAAAATTGCTTCATTAGCTAATTTCTTTTTGTCTGCATACTTGCCTTTAAGGGCATGGAAAGCATTCAGCATTCCAACAGCAAATGATGAACTGGTACCCAGCCCTGATCTTGCCGGAAGATCTGCTTCATAAGTCAAACGAATTTCATGCATATCAAGCATCTTCATGGCTTCTCGAACAGCAGGATGTTTAATATCTTCAACATCTGTTACGCGTTCAATCCTTGAATATGAGAGTTCTGTAGAATAATCAAAAAATCTAGGTAAATGCCTTACTGTAACATAACAGTATTTATCAAAAGATGTGGAGAGAACAGCGCCCCCATTTTCACGGAAATAATTTTCTATATCTGTTCCACCGCCAAAAAAAGACATGCGGAACGGTGTTTTTGTTATAATCATATATGCTTTCTCCTTCGTAATATTGATGAATGCTAAGTTTACTCACATAAACCACCAATGTGTATCAATTCATAATCGACATTTGTATTTCTATCTCCTATTTTATGAGCTGGAATTCCTGTATAGATTCCAAAAGACTCACAATTTTTTGTAACTACTGCACTATTTGCTACAACTGCACCTTTACCTACCATCCTTCCTGGCAATAATGTAGATTTTGAAGATACCCAAGCATAGTCTTCTATAATAACACTTCCTGTATCTACACCAAAAAAGCTATCTTGAGAATCATGTTGTATTGTCCAAATGTTAATTTGACTGGATATACAAACAAGATTACCTATTATAATACCGCCTCTTCCATCAAGTATGCTATTTGCCCCAATCACACTTTCTCCGATTCGAATGTTCCATGGCGATCGAAATTCACATCCACCATAGATAATAGTTCTCTTTTCGATTTTCATACAAAAGATGTTTTTGTATAGAATTCTTCTTATCGCAAATGAAGGAATTCTACCAACTCTTAAACATAAATAATGTATAAGTCCACTTACAAATCCATTCATAAAAAAGATTTAATGTTATGCTTTAAACTTGTCACCTGTCTGTATTTATTATTTGTAGTTCTTTGTATAAGATGCCCTGATTCATTAGATGATTTTTCTGTAATTAACAATGCTTTTTTCGCATAGTAATGACAAAACGAAAAAGATAAACTGCAACCAATAATCAAAAGTATAGTATATAAAATAATAATTGCAACAACAATAATAGTCATTGCTTCCATCATCAAATCTCTTCTTTTTTACCCTTTTGAGGAACTAACATTGACGATTATTATATACTAGACACTATTTTGTTTTTTAAGTTTTCTTCTGATAATACTTTTTAAGACTATAACAATACGTTTAATAGACTGAAAGTAAATAATAATTACAATAACAAGTGCACCTACACTATAACAGATACTATATTGAACATCGATCGACTCTATTATGACAGCAAAAAAAAATAATGCATAAGTAAATATTGTTTTTGAAATGTCTATTCTAATTTCAACAATTTTTTGCACCATGACTATTCTGATAAACCAAACCACAAAAAAGCTCAATCCAGTGGCGACTGCTGCTCCTAAAATTCCTATCCAATTTAAAAGTATATAGTTTAAGAAAATATTTACAACTGCACCTACTAAAACTGAAACAAATAGACTTTTTGTTTTCTTTGCAGCTCGATAAGCCGCTGCCAAAAAACCTGCCAAAGCTGAAAAGAATGCAGAAGCTGTTAAAAAAGGAACATAATGCCATGCGACGTAGAAATCATTGGCGAAAAGAATACTTGCAAGAAATTTATTAGCAATCAAAATAACAAAGCATCCAATCAGCCCAACAATATTAAAAATACTATATATGTCTGTCTGAAACTCACTCTCGTCGTCTTCGCCATAATTTGAAATGGCTGCCAATTGCCAAGCATTTAAGAATATCATCAAGATAGTTGTCAAAATTGTAGGTATCTTATGTGCAACACTATAGACACCATTGTCAGACATACCTACCATGTTAACTATCATATACTTGTCAATACTTGTATTAATCGCCCAAGCAATAATAGTTGGAATCATTGGAATACTGTACACTAGCATCTCCTTTAGTAATTTCTTATCAAATTTAAGAGGAAAAATGTATATATATATTTCCCCAAACCAAAACATTACTAATGTTGAAATTGCATATCCTATAATAATGCTCCACAAATAACCATCTATTTCAAATTTAAATACTACTAAAAACAGTATATTTGAAACTATTATTACAACCGTTTGTATGATCCCAGTGATTGCAAATAAAGTTGTTTTTCCTGTGCCTTTTACAAAATTCGAAACCGAAAGTTGAATATTGTTTAAACAATAAATCGCTATGAAATAGAACCAATATACGCTGAGAGCTTCATCTATCAACCCAATAAATGGTTTTATTATCAGTACTAAAATGAATGAAACTAATGTTATCAATAAGGTATTATTAAAAACAGCCTTTTTAGACAAGTTTTTCTCCATCGAATATCTTAATGTCGCCTCAGCTATTGAAAGAGTCATTACAGGATAAACAAAGTTGATTGTAGTATTGATTAAATCAGCAATACCATATTGTTCCGTAGATAATATACTTGTATATAAAGGTGTTAAAAGAAATAGCAATATTTTAGAGCCGAAACCACTTATAGCAAATAACCCCGTATCTTTTGCTAAATTCTTTACCTTTGCGACCTTATTATTTGTCATATAAGCCCCCAAAATTTTTCTTTGGATTTTAATGACAACATCTGTATTATACATATTCTTGATTAATTATGTAATTAATATACTGTTTAGAATACTCTATCTGTGTTGTCATTTTTTTCTTTATAGATGAGAAATCTATATCCTTCATAAAAGGATCATTATCATCTTTAAGAACCTGTTCATGTAGTCCCATATCATTAACAATAGAAGAAAATCTTGAATTAGTAGTTAATGTTCCAGGATTTAAAGCTACTGCAAATTGCTTTTCAAAAATAATTGCCAATAACGTTCCATGAAAGGAATCTGTAACAAAGAAATCTGAACCTTTAATTAGTCCTAAAAAGGTATCTGGCGAAATATTAGAAGCATTTTTTGCTTTATGGAAATACTGGTATTCACCAATAAGTGTGCGGTTTGCTACAATTACTTTTAAACCTGTTTTTTTTGCCAACTCAAATACATAATCCCTCATGAATCTAAAGTCCATAAGATTGTATACAAAAATATATGGCTCAATAGTTTTTGAATAATCCCGAGAAAATTTCTCCCAATTTTCCTTGCTCACTAACCACACCGGATCAACAACTGTTTTGCAATCACGTCCTAAAATCTCTGTTAAATATTCTGCCGCATCGTTTTCACGAAGTGAAATACCGTTAAAAGATTGCAACAATCTAGTTGTTTCACATTTAAAAGTCTTAAACTGCTCTATCGATCCCATACTTGCGGCATAAGAGTAATGAGGAATGTTCTTCACAAAATCCAGCAGATAGGATGTATCACTCCTATTACAGTCCGGATTAAATACTTGATCACTTCCAACAACAACTATATCATAAGGAATCCCTTTTAATAAATCATTTCTGGTGTATTGCTCACTAAGAGGTAATTGTTTTATAAACTTCTTAAAACTTCTTTTTTTCCCTGCATGAAGCATACATGTCACATTATGATTAATATAATTATAAATAGATGAACAGTTTCTAAATGACTTCATGTTATACTGTGCATCTACAGCTGGACATCTATAGTCAATTATTTCTACTTCATGCCCGATCTCTATGAGATATTGGCTTAATGCATATGACTGCAATACGGCCCCATAATTAATGGCATTATGATATGTAATAATCCCAATTAACATAATAATATATACCTCCTAGTATAATAATGGTGTAGTCAAGAATGACCACTGGTTAATAGTTACAAAGTCCAATCTAATAAATCTATATAGATATAACAGAAGGAGGAGTTCCCCCTCCATCAGAAGTTATAAGGCAACATTATTTACCCTGTCTGAGGTTTCCTTAATGCACCAGACAAAACATAGAGGTATAATCACTGGAGGCAGGATCATTGACGACGCCTCCTTGGGAACTGGCCTTCCGGCTGGTGAAACCTCTTAGAAAGTCTGTCAGTCCATTCGGTGGTGATTTATGTTTTGGCTGGTTGGGAAGCCCCAGGCTATACCTGTATAAGCCGCTAGGTTGTGTATCCACCCTCTGGAAATGGATGCCTGCCGGAAAGGATCAAACCATGAAATACCAAAAAGTACTTAGGATGCTTGAAAGCACCCCTTACCTCTCAGTCGGGCTTGATGTCGGCGCAGACTTCACCTGGATGTCCATCATGCTGCCCAATGGCATTCTCTCTGGAAAACCTTTTAAGATCATTCATTCTGATCCGCAGTCCCGTGAGCAAGCTGTCGCAAAAATAAAGGAAGCACAAGAGATGTATTCCCTCGAAAGCCGCTGCTTCCTTGAGTCCACCGGGATCTACCACATCCCGCTCCTGTACTTCCTTCGTGATAAGGGGTTTGACTGCTCAGTCATTAATCCTATCATCACTAAGAATAGCACAAATATGAACGTTAGGAAACTGCATAATGATAAATTTGATTCAAAAAAAGCTGCCAAAGTCGGCCTGGATGCTTCCCTGAAGACTTCCATCATACCAGATGATGAGGTCATTGACCTGCGCAACCTGGTACGGGACTACTATTACTTCAAGGACCTGCAGTCCGCTGTCGTACTGAAGCTCACGGCGGAACTGAAAGTGTCCTTTCCCGCATACCGGAAAGTGTTTAGCAAGGTCACTACCCAAACTTCCTTAAAGCTCCTGGAAGCTTACCCCCTTGCCGCAGACATGCTTGCCGCCCCAAAAGACATACTTGTGGAAACCATACGCAAAACCGCACGTTTCGGTGAAAAATATGCCGTTTCCAAATATGATGCCATACGTGCTGCCGCAAAGGACGCCGCTGTTTTCGGACGTGCGCTTCAAAGCAGTGCACTCCGGATCCGGCTGTATATCAAAACCTACCGGGAATACCAGGAGCATCTGGACAATATACTTGAGGACCTGCATAAGGCTGTTGATAAGCTGGAAGGGACGCCGGTTTATGACCGTATCTTCCTTCTCCAGTCCCTGCGTGGTGTCGGTTTTCTCAGTGCAGCCGTCCTGATCGCTGAAATGGGCTCCTTTGACCTGTTTTCTTCCCCAAAGAAGCTTTATGCTTACTTCGGCTTGGATCCTGCCGTGAAGCAATCCGGCAAGTTCAATGGGGATAAAGTCCACATGTCCAAGAGGGGTTCTAGCCTTGCCAGGCGTATCCTGCATATGGTGGCTATCAATAATCTTAAGGTGGATAAAGGGACAAAAACACCAGTAAATCCAGTTATCCACGGCTATTATACCGACAAATGCAAAAGCAAGAAGAAAAACGTGGCTGTCGGGGCTGTCATGCATAAAAT
>OFGE01001777.1_pt1 | contig 17749 bp, 17 predicted proteins | sample 1521681 | NCBI WGS metagenome assembly OFGE01 (sample SAMEA3504093, study PRJEB24116) | mouse gut metagenome | biome: mouse gut; feature: mouse-associated habitat; material: faeces | place: Denmark | collected 2011
TAGCGGACTCTCACCGCCTAGCTAATACCCATGCCGGGCGCACATAACAAAGAGGCCGGAACATTTCCAGCCTCTTTTGTTTATTGCGGAAAGAATCTGCTACTTTGCTAGGGAACTAATTATTAATTCATTTTGATTCTAACTTCCGCAAAGTCGCATTTGTATCATCAACCTAGTGCACCCTGGTGACCTTATTACATAAATATTCAGTCTAAGATTTCATGTCACACTTACGTTGCTTCTAGCCTACTAATAATTTCTTCGGTGCTAGATTGATATAGGGGATCTTACCACTCTAATCTTTCCACACTTATAATGTACCACCGTTTGTAAGCGATTTCAACATTTAACTTTAGATAACTTGAACTAATAGAACATACATCGCAATCGCATTATTAATCATATGAATCGCAATTGAATTTCGAATGTCGTCCGTTCGTAAATAAACATATGCCAAGACCATCCCCATATAAGCATACATCAAAAAGCTAATGGGGTTAGTACTCATATGACCTGTAGAAAAGATTACCCCCGAGAGGATAACTTTCGGCCAGATGTTGCCACGCTTAAAGAACATATTTGTCAATGTACCACGAAAAATAAATTCTTCAGCAATTGGACTTAGAACAACTGCCGAGAAACAAAATACGATCGTGATCACTTCATTATGGCCAAGCATACTTCCTAGTGCCGCGTTATTTGCTGTCTCAGTTTGATGATAGATAAGTTTGTTAAGGTAGCTAAGGACATCCATTCCCAAAACAATTGCTAGGTAACCACCGATAATCCAACCAACCCTTATTCCCGCCGGCTGTCCTAATTGATTATAAGCTTCATATGTCAGGTGTGCCCACCAAATAATCGCTAGCATTAAACAGATGAATAAGGCCATGAAACCATCCACGATAAGCTGGTTGGTCTTTGAATAACGCAGAGCGAAATTAACTGCAAACGGGGGAATCTCAATTGCAATTAGCATCAGTGCAATTAACAACACCCTCGATAGCCACTGTTTAATTGCTTTTATCATTATTTTTTTCTTCCTTTGCTCGTTTCTCACGCATTCGTTGGATACTCCACCGGGTAGAAATTTTTGTCACGATGATGTTTGCAACCACAAAACCAATTACCCAAAGAAGGTACATCACCCACCCAGAGATATAGTGTTCGGCAGTTAGCCATACGAGGATCGCAAAGATGATAAATGGCGGAATAACCACCTTAAGAATAAATTCTGCTTTCACAAAGAAAACCTCCATTATTATTTGTTCAACAGTTTACTAAATTGATACGTGAAGCGCAAGGTTGCTAAAAAGATGGAAAGGCTGAGAAAAGATTTTTGCTTTCCTCAGCCTCCTCATTTTTAATTTGTATTTAAATAAATCTAGTTATTCTTTGATGCAGCAACTACTTCGTCATAAGTAGGAATTGATGGTAATGCACCAAGCTTTTGAACGGCTAATGAACTTGCCCGTTGAGCGTAAACAATTGCCTTTTCAATGTTACTCATATCTGGCTTTAATTGGGATGAAAGAGCACCAATAAAGGTATCACCAGCGGCAGTGGTATCAACAGCATTAACCTTAAAGGCAGGAATGAAGTTGTAACCATCTTGAGTACAGTAGAAGGCACCCTTTGCCCCAACAGTAATAATTAAGTTACGGACACCCATTTGAGCAAACTTAGCGGCTGACATAAGCATTGAAGTTTCGTCTGTAATAATAATCCCTGTTAAAGCAGCACTTTCTGTTTCATTTGGAATAATTAAGTCAGTTAACTTCAATAAGTCAGGATTAATTTCATGAGCAGGAGCAGGATTTAAGATTGTCTTTACGCCATTTTCCTTTGCGATTTGAAATGCCCGTAAAGTAGCTTCTTGTGGTGTTTCAAATTGAGCAATCACGAAATCAGCAGCGGCAATTTGATCGCGCGCATCTTCTACTTCTTTCACGCTTAATTGTTGGTTAGCTCCTCCGTACACTAAGATACTGTTTTGACCACTTTCATCAAGCAAGATGGCTGCAGATCCAGTACCCGCTTGGTCGTCAACGTGAATCCCAGTTGTGTCGACGTTGTTATCGTTGAGGTCGTTGATCATCATCTTACCACCAGCGTCATTACCAACTTGGCCAACAAAAGCTGTTTCAGCACCAGAACGCGCGGCAGCAACAGCTTGGTTTGCCCCCTTTCCCCCAGCAGCATTAGTTTTACTTAAAGCGGCAATCGTTTCTCCAGGCAATGGCATCCGCTTAACCTTCATAGTTGTATCAACATTTAAACTACCTACAATTGTTACATGATTTGTCATTTGTTTATTTCCTCCTTAAACAATTGGCATCCAAGTGATAATATCATCATACCATATTATTTTGGACGATAGGAACTTGTACTATCTCGTTTAATTAATTTTACTGGAAAGTTTTGTACACGGGCCTCCGCACTATTATGACTAATCTGTTCAATAAGCATTTTAGTAGCTCCAGCACCAAGATCAAAAATCGGCTGTTGTACCGTAGTTAATCGGGGATAAACATAATCATCCCAGTAGATGTTATCATAACCGATCACAGAAATATCTTCAGGAATTTTAACGTCTAATTCATGTAACCCCCGCAACAATCCAATTGCCATTTCATCATTTGCCGCAAAGACAGCAGAGGCGCCAGTTGCTAAAACATCTTTTGCCGCTTTATATCCACCATCCTTTGTCAAGGGTGCCTGAATAACATCGTGAATAGGATCTAAGCTCAGATTATTTTCGTTAATAATATTTTTGAACCCATTCATTCGGTGATTCAAGTTTTCAGTAGGATTGTCAGAGGTAAGAACAGCAATATGTTTGTGCCCAAGCTCAATAAGGTGTTTAGCTGCAATTTGACCACCAAGGTAATCATTCGTTTGAACTCGATCACCCTGTTGCGTATGATTCTGATCAAACAAAATATATGGAATCTCATTAAAGGATATAACCTCTTTAATTGTCTCGGTAGTCATCGTTGCACTAGCAATCACCAATCCACTAATAGAACGTTCGATCATCTGGGAAAGATAATACTTTTCCAGCTTTGGGTCACGGTTGGCACTAAAGACGAGCGGAATAAATTCTGCTTCACGAGCAACACTCTGTACTCCTTCAACAAAAGTCCCAAAAAATGGGTTAGCAATATTGGGAATTAGTATCCCAATTGTCTTGGCACTCTTTAAGATTAAATTTCGGGCATTGAAGTCAGGAACGTACTTATATTTGTCCCGTAATGCTAAAACTCGTTCCTGGGTTGCTTTACTGAACCGATCACCCTTATTATTCAAAATTTGCGAAACAGTGGTTACAGAAACACCTGCTTCTTTCGCTAAATCACGAATTGTTATTTTCTTTTTCATGGCTGTTCAACCTCTTTAGTAAACAGTTTTATCTAGTTAATAATATTTAATTAATTTAAACTATCTCAACGCATATTGCAATCACATTTCATTAAAAATATCATTAAAAATCTGTTTCCCGGTTGCCATTTGAGTCCCACGAACGCGGAGGTAATCAATCTTAGCTCGCAAAATATCATATTCCCACAATGAAGATAAGTCATGATCATTATAGTAATGAATTGTTACTTTAATGGGTGTGAGATCAGTAATTATCCCTGTAAAATCATCACTCCCCTTATACTTTTCAGTGCCAATCACAACTGGAAGACGGTTTTCATAAGAATCATTGAGGAGATTTGACAATAGGTTTCCTTGAGTAATTTTTGGATGGTTATCAATAAACTTTTGCACTTGCCAAATATCAAAATAGTTGTGGTCATGGGCAACTTTAGTCTTTTCAGAAACCGTCATTAAGTAATCACTGTGACGTTCCGTATAAAGAATGCTCTTAATCCGAATAGCAATTAGTCCGTTGATTTTACCGTCCCAGTCAATACTGATCATTAAGCAAAATACCGGGTCGAGGGCAACCACAAATCCGACATTAAAATAATCGTCATTTGGCAAGTTATGAACCTCAATCAACGTTCCCTGTTGCTTAGCCATTGTTAATTGAACGCGATTCTCACTTTCACTTTCTTTTCTCATCTTTACTTCCTTACTATTAATTTTTCACATGATTAGATTTTTAAAATTTAATCACATCTCTATTCTTATTATAATCGCTAACAATGTAGATGTGATAACTTTTACCACGATAAGTTAAATCTAGGAACCACCAAATATTGTAAAATTAGGTGTGTCATTCCACAATATTTTGTAGTAAGATATTTTTTGTGACAAAAAAGTAAAGAGGGGCCATTATGGTGATTATTACAGCAGGGATGATTGGTGTCGGTAAAACAACTTTAACTGGGAAGATTGCCGAACACTTACATACAAAAGCATTTTTTGAACCAGTCGGAGAAAATCCAGTTTTACCACTGTATTATAAAAATCCAAAACAGTACGGCTTTTTACTCCAAATTTATTTTTTAAACAAGCGTTTCTCAATGATTAAACAAGCACTTACTGATGATAACAATGTGCTTGACCGTTCTATTTACGAAGATGCCTTGTTTACGCGAGAAAATAACGCCGAGGGAAACATCACTGATACTGAATTAGAAGTATACTTAAAGCTTCTTGACAACATGATGAGTGACCTCCAACAGTTACCTAAGCGCGCACCAGATTTAATGGTTTATTCTGAAACTGATTTTGAAACCATCTTATACCGAATTAAAAAGCGCGGACGGGATTACGAGCAAATTGATACTAATCCAGAGTTAAAGGATTACTATTACAAGATGTGGAGTGCCTACAAGCAATGGTACAAGGATTACGATGCTAGTCCAAAAATGAAAATTGATTTAGAGCGTTATGACCTTGAAGATCCTAAGAATGTTGATGCAGTCTTAGCAATGATTGATGAGCGCTTGAAGTCATTAAGATAAATAATGGATAAAAAGAAGTTGGATTTTCTAACTTCTTTTTATTTTTTCTTTACAATTAGCATGCTAATTGTTTAAAAGGAAAAATAAAATGGCTAAAAGATCAAATAATCTTTACTTCATTTTAGTCTTGCTATTAGGAGGATTCCTCTCCGCGATGACAGAAACAATTATGAATAATTCTCTTACTACAATTATGGATGAATTATATGTTACAGAAACAACTGCCCAATGGCTTAGTACAGGGTATATCATGGTTGTGGGAATTATGATGCCCATTTCAGTTTATTTTTTAAAACGTTTTTCCTTACGTCAATTATTTCCAACAGCACTTGCTATTTTTTTGCTAGGGACAATTGTGGATGCCATCGCCCCTAATTTCACCATCTTACTTTTAGGGCGATTAATCCAAGCAATCGCTGTCGGAATCATCATGCCACTGTTTCAAAATCTAATGGTTCTCTCATTTCCACCCAACAAGCGTAATTTTGCAATGGGAATGTCGTCTGTTGTTATTATTCTTGATCTAGCAATTGGTCCTACTTTATCTGGTTGGATTGTTGAGCACTACAATTGGCGAATGCTTTTTCAATTCCTAATCCCGCTTACTATCATTATTCTAATATTCTCAATAATTTACACGAAGAATGTTACTGAACAATCTGCTGTAGATTTAGATTGGTGGTCAGTTGGAGAATCTAGTATTGGACTAGGACTATTACTATATGGATTTTCACGAATTGGAACGGTAGCAAATATTGACTTAATTTCAGCTATTGGTTTATTAGTTGGAATTATATTTCTTATTATTTTCGTCAAACGCCAGCTCAGATTAAAAAGTCCCCTTCTTGAAATGCAGGTATTCAAATCTCCTTCATTTACTAAAACAACAATACTTTCTGCGATTACAAGTATTGTAATGCTGGGTGCAGAATTAATCATTCCCCTTACATCCAAAATGTTCGTGGAGAGTCCGCACTAATATCAGGACTTTTACTATTACCCGGAGCACTAATAATGATAATTGTTTCACCAATTTCTGGAACCCTTTATGACCCTTATGGAATTAGGAAATTATCAATAACCGGATTCACAATCTTAACATTAGCCTCAATTCCAATGATCTGGTTTGACCAATCAACTTCATTATGGTGGATCACTTTTCTTTATACAGTTAGAATGATCGGAATTGGTCTTGTAATAATGCAGTTAATTACAGCTGGTGTCAACGCTCTCTCTGAACGTTATACCTTGCACGGCAATACAGTAGCAGCAACAATTCGCCAAATTGTTAGTTCACTGGGAACATCTCTTTTAGTAACTATTGCTGCTCTTTTTTCAACTACTGCACAAAATAAGGAAATTAGTAAAATCTCAGCATTACAAATTGGCTATAGCTAGTCTTTTATCACTATTGCCGTGGTATCATTTATTTGTCTATTGGCAACATTTACTCTTAAAAATAAAACATCTGCAGAAATAAAATAAGGAGATAGCAATGAACAATCAAATTCATCTAAGCGCCTTAATTAAACAACTTAATAAGCAACTAGAAAGACACAAAACAGGATTTACTAGTGCTAAAGTGCAAGTAATTGCTTATCTTTTCGAACATCAAGATAAGGTCATCTATCAAAAAGATCTTGAACACATAATGAATCTTAGTCGACCAACAATTAATGGGATTGTTAAGCGCCTAATAGCTAAGGGAGCGGTAAAGCTGATCCCTAATCCGAATGATCGCCGGTCCAAACAATTGATTTTAAGCGATACTACTAAAGAAGAAGCACAAAAGCATCAAAAAGAATTTGAAAATGATATTAGAACAATAGAAAAAACTTACCGCTGGTTTATCAACCAACGAGGTTAAAAAATTCAAACATTATTTAAACCATTGCTTAAATAACATTAAATAGTTAGCCCATTTTTAAAGCATGCTTGTCGAATCACACCGCTATTCACAGTCATGCTCTTTCTTTTTCTTCAACAAACGACGAAACATTTCAATCATTCCTGCCGTCCCTACTCCGCCAAGCAAGGGAACATATGGAGGGATACTAACATCGTTCTTTCGCGCTTGAACGGGATGTTTGTCAACGATTGGCATCGCCTCACTCTCCTTTTTCCTATCTGTCATTGGAATAGGATTAGCCCGTTCATTGCTGGTGTTAACTTGATCATCATATTTAGTAAGTTGGTAAGTATCAATCAGCTGGTTTAGCTTCCGATCATATTCAGGATCTGTTGCATATCGTCCGCGAAGTGCCCGTGTAGCTTCACGATAATTTTTGGTATTTTGGCGGTGAACTCCTTGATAAAGTGGGGCTTCTAATGTTTGAGCATAATCTCTCAATGCTTCATATTCACTTGCATACTGGCGAAAATTACTAATAACCTGAAACTTGTGTCCTTGCTCATCATATTCAGTCGTAGGTTGAGCAACTGTTTGCCGGGCAAAATACCCCTTAACCCCAAAAAGATTATTATTAGGCGCCTTGCCCAACGTACTGCATCCCCAGTCGCTCTCTAAGGCCGCTTGCGCAATAATGATTGAGGGATACAAATCATATTCCCAACCAATTTGTTGAGCAGCTGGAGCTATTCGATTAATAAACTTTGCTTGAACCGCAGATGGTTGTTGAGGTTGATAAACCTGCTCATCTTCTTTATCTTCTTGCAGCTGTCTTTGTTCAGCAGAATTTTCAGTTGAAGATTGAATTGTTTCATGTTCAGGCTCTTCCTCGGCACCTGTCAAAGCATTACTTTCCTTCGCTTGAGCAGCATTTTCATATTCTGTTAAATAAGCATCAATATATTCTTCATCATGATTAACTAAGGCGTCTTCATCAATTGGCTTTGCACGCTTCACGTCTTCATTTGCATCAAATTGTGCTTGTTGGATAGCGTCCGCTTTAATCGGTTGCCCATTAAGACTTGTTAAAACAATTAATGTACCTGTAATAGCACGGCGGTTTAACACAATAAAACACTCCTTCATAATGTCCTATAGTATATATACGTGAAAATTATGAATTTGCATTTTTAAACTAGAAAAGACTAGAAGAAAATTCCCCTAGTCTTATGCTTTACATTTCAGGATATGTCGTTTCCTTGATATCCAACTTTTGATTCTTCAAGTTTGTCTTAACAACGGTAACGTCACATGGTGCTTCACGAATAGTATAAGCAGCCGTTGAACCCACAAGCAAACGACCGACAACATTTAATCCGGTTGCGCCAATAATGATTAAATCAATATCATTTTCTTTTGGATAACGTTCTGCAAGTTCAATCTTAGCGTTACCAACTTTTACATCAGTTTCGACATCTTTTATTCCAGCAGCTTCTGCTTTTTTCTTGTAGTCAGCTAATTTCTTCTGCATTGTTTCAATTGCTGAATCATAAATGCTATGACTAACAAAGCCGTACCCACCAGGACCAGTACTTGGGTAGCGTTCACCATTGATAATACTTAATAAGTACAATTTAGCATCATTGGTCTTAGCAGTGTCAACCGCTTTTTCAAAAGCCATATCAGCTTGCTTTGAACCATCAACACCAACAAGAATCTTTTGATAACTCATTCTTGACACCTCCATTTTGTATCCTTATTTTAGCACAAAATTAATCAGTAACAAGATTATTAATTGCCTCCATGTAAATCGCCATCGAGGTAATTAAATCATTAACAGGTTGATATTCATTAGCCTGATGCATTGTATTTGGCGTATGTGGCATTAAAGCACCAAAGGCAACGCCCCGCTTCATCAAACGACCATAAGTTCCACCACCAACGACTTCTGGTTTTGCGTCTGTATCTCCAGTTTGGTCAATATAAGCTTGCATCAATGTCTTAACGATTGGATCATCTGGATCAACATAATGTGGAGCTTGAGATGGACCTTGTGTAACTTTAATTTGTAATTTATCGGCAATCGCCTTTACAGTATCCTCTAACTTATCTGGTGTCACACCTTTAGGGAAGCGGAAGTTCATGTCAATGTGACCACCCTTGTCCGCATCGAAGTTTAAAATTCCGGCGTTCATGGTCAGTTCACCCATTACCGGATCAGTGTAAGCACCATTAAAGCCATCCATCCGCGTATCTAAATGAAGATAGTCAGCTAAGAATTCAATGAAGCTCTTTGCGCCCCCACCAAAGTCATATCGATTTAAGAACTTTGCAAGGTAAGTTGCTGCATTGATTCCCTTTTCTGGTTCCATTCCATGCGCAGCTTTTCCGATGACAGTAATCTTAAGACCCTTATCTGTTGATTCAATATTACCTTCAACCGGATTTTCTTCAATAAAGTGGCCAAAATCATTAGTAACTTCTTGAGGGTTATCTGTCCGCATGCGGGCAACTGCTTCCCGTGGTACCATGTTGAAACGTAAGCCAGATTCAAAACTAACTAGTTGTGTTGAGGTATCCCCATTGCCAGCAGGGACATCAAGCAAGAGCGATACTTGACCCTTTTCACCGTTAATTACTGGGAATTCCGCATCTGGTGAAAAACCAAATGTTGGGGCTGGCTCAACTTCAAAGTAACGGTGCATTCCAGTCCAGTTACTTTCTTCATCAGTTCCAACGATAAAACGAACTTTCTTGTTAAACTTTACGCCTTGATCTTTCAAATACTTCAAGGCATAGTAAGCGGCCATTCCAGGTCCCTTATCATCAGAAGCACCACGACCATATAAGTTACCATCCTTGATAACTGGGTCAAATGGATCTGTATCCCAACCTTTACCAGCAGGCATTACATCAAGATGGGCTAAAATAGCAAGTGTTTCATCGCCTTCACCCCATTCAGCATACCCAACAAGGTTATCAATGTTCTTTACTTTAAAACCGTCTTGTTCTGCCATCTCTAAAAATGCTTTTAGCGCTTGGGCAGGACGAGGGCCAAGCGGGTATTCAGCTGTTGCCGCCGAATCATCACGGACACTAGGGATCTTCATTAATGCTACGAGATCATTTAAATAGTTTCCTTTTTGTGCCTCTGCGGCTTTCATCCAATCAGTCAAGATTAATCCCTCCAAAATATTCTACTTTGACTAATTTTAATGATACCATTAAATTGTCTATTAAATAAAATAATAAGGAGTCTTAACTGTGAAAAAACTTACTGATCAAATCTTAAAGGATGTTATTACTCCCCGTCCTGAAAACAGTTTTAAGGGTACTTTTGGTAAAGTTACCCTTGTCGGCGGCAATCGTAATTTTGGTGGCGCAATCATTATGGCATCAACCGCGGCCGTCTGTGCTGGTGCCGGGCTTGTAACAACTGCCACTGATGAAATCAACGCTAGTGCCCTCCATGCGCAGTTGCCAGAAGCAATGTTCGCTGATTTTACTGATGATGCCCTAGTCGCTGACCTTACTCAAGCTGCTACCAGTGTGGTCGTTGGGCCAGGGCTCGGAAATGATGAAACAAGTTTACGAATCTTGAAAAATGTTTTTGCTCATACGACCGAGAAACAAAATGTGATCATTGATGGGTCGGCAATTACCCTTATGGCGATGGAAAAGCTTGAACAACCACAGGGAAACATTATTTATACTCCTCACGAAATGGAATGGCAACGGCTCTCTGGAATCAAGATCGGGGAGCAAACTGAAGATAAGAACAAGGCAGCTCAAGAAAAACTTGGTGCTACCGTTATCTTAAAGAAGCACCATACGGAAATTTACACTAGTGACCAAGTATATCAGTTGCCAATCGGTACCCCGGCCCAAGCGGTTGGCGGAATGGGTGATACTCTGGCCGGGATGGTTGGAGGTTTCACTGCTGAATTTAACGAAAAGGCAGATAAGGCCGTCCTCGCTGCCGTTTATGCGCACAGTGCGATTGCGGAAAAGATCGCTGAAAGCCAGTATATCGTTCTCCCTCACCAGATTAGCCGTGCCCTCCCAACCTTCATGAAAAAGATGGAAAAGCTTGATGATGATCATCACATTGGATTTTTGAATTAAGAAATTTTAGGATATTAAAAAGGTTCAGAGCAAATCCTCACTCTGAACCTTTTTATGTGCATTATTATTTAATGTGTAAAATCGTTCGTAATCTTGCTACTCGTGGTCCCAATAGCTGGTCGGCTAATCGTGACTTTAAGCAGAGATAGAGATAAATTCCTGCTCCGACTATTACTCCCGGAATCAAGGAGAAGAAAGCAGTATAGCGCCCATATGGACTAACAAAATGGCCAATGATTAACATTACAATTTTTGTTCCAGCAAACATCACTAAGGAGTAAGCTAAAATCTGGTTAGTTGGCAGGGCCATCTTATCAAAACGTAGGTGGAATTCCATATTAAAGGAATGCAAGATCAAATAGTTAATCACAAACATTGAAATCCCGGTTGAAACCAGTGGTCCTAATCCTTCAAAGATCCAAATACATGGGAACTGGAGGATAAATTTAATTACGATTCCGATGGCTAAAAACATCATCATCTTCTTATTCTCAGAAATTCCCTGCATCATTGCTGCGGCTACAGTATACAAGCCCAACATGATCGAAATGTATGCCGCAAATTGCAGTACTACGACCCCTGCCGCATCATAACGGTAAAAGACGGTGTAGATTTGCTGAGCAACCGCGGATAATCCAAGAGCAGCCGGGATCATCACAAAATAGAATAACAAGAGAACATTTTGAATCTGTTTTCGCATATCCTCTTGATCGTTCTGAGCTCGGGCTGTCGCAAGCAACGGAATAACTGTTGCGGCTAATGCAGAAGCTAATGAAATAACAATCATGTAAAGCTTATTGGCATTAAACGCGAATAAGGCATAAGTAACATCCATCTGGTACTTAGTAAAGTGACCGACTAATGGCATCATCCGCTTAAAAGTGTATTGGTCAATTAATTGGAAAATCGTTACTCCTGATTCAATAATGATGAACGGAATTGACTGATAAATAATCTTAAAAATTAATGTTTGGGTTGAAACTTCAGTATTTACTTCACCATGTGCCACCAAGTCATTCATTTCACGTTGATGACGCATCCAGGCAATTCCCAAGACAATTACTGCACCAATTGCCCCGATAAAGGCCGCAAAGGTTGATTGGGAAACGGCGCTAACCCAATTACCATTTTGAATCTTCATGATGAAATAAGTAGCCGCCAGCATATAAATAACCCGGAAAAGCTGTTCAACAAATTGCGAAATTGCTGATGGTGCCATCCAGTTATATCCTTGTAAAAATCCTCGGGTAATCGACATCCCTGGGATAATCAAAATAGCCCAAGCTAACGAGCGAATAACCGGAATCATATTTGGATCTCCGTTATCCATTAAACGAGCCCCAAACATCATCACCGTCGTACAAATTACACCCATTGCCATTGCAACGTACATTCCAGAATGATACAGTCGGCGACTAACGCCATACTGGTTTATTCCGTTATAATGCGCAACCATTTTAGAAATTGCAGAAGGAATTCCCGCCGTTGCAATCACTAAAAACATATTATAAATATTGTACCCCTGAGCATATAAGGCATTCGCTTCATTACTATAAGCTCCTAACCATGTAACCCATGGAATAATGTACAGCGCCCCTAAGATCCGCGAAGTAATACTACCAGCTGTCATCCAAGCTGATCCTGTAATCATTTTTGTTCGCGAATCTTTTTTAACTGTGGTGCTGCTCAAATCATTTACTTTATTTTCTTCCATGATTTGTTGCAATCCTACCTTTTTTATTTTAATCGAGTTTACACAATCTTAATCATTTTATCGTGAATAAAAAGCTGGTGCAATTCGATTTATCGTTTTTAATATTTCTTTAACCTAGTATTGTTCCAAATCAACAGTTACCATTTTAATGATTTGATCTGGATGTTGTTGCTTTAACGCCTCTAATGAGCTTACGGCTGGGGCATCTTCAAAGTGGCCGAGTTTATCATTAAGGGTAATCGCTAAGCCCAATTTAGCAAAATCCATCGCTTCATCCATTGTTTTCCCCTGGGTAAATGCTTCTGGTAAATCTGGAAAATCAACTTGAATTTCATTATCTTTCGGGGTAAAAATTGCTGGATAACTTACTATTTCCATAACTGATCTCCTTAAATAAAAAGAAGCAGGAAAACATAGATTCCCTGCCCTTTATTAATTTACTATTTTGCAACGATGTTAACGATCTTGTTAGGGACAACAATGACTTTTTTAATATCCTTGCCATCAGTAAACTTCTTAACATGTTCGTTTGCTAAAGCAAGTTGTTGTGCTTCATCGCGGTCAGTATCCTTGGCCATCTTAATCTTAGCCCGTACCTTACCGTTAACCTGAACGATCATTTCAACTTCATCTTCAACTAAAGCTTTTGGATCGTAAGTTGGCCATGGTTGGTAAGTGATTGTATCACTCTCACCGAACTGACTCCAAAGTTCTTCAGCCATGTGCGGCATGATTGGTGCAATCATCTTTATAAAGCCTTTCATGTATTCAACCGGTAAATCATCAACCTTGTAGGCTTCGTTGACAAAGACCATCAATTGAGAAATAGCCGTATTGAAGTGCATCCGTTCGTAGTCTTCGGTAACCTTCTTAACGGTTTGATTGTAAACCTTGGTAAGCTTGCCATCATTGAAAGTAGATATCCGGTCACGGAGGTGGTTATTATCATCCATCAACAACCGCCATACACGTTGAACCCACTTATTAGCACCATGAAGTCCCTTTTCATCCCAAGGCACGGATTCTTCAAGTGGTCCCATAAACATTTCATAAAGGCGTAAAGTATCGGCCCCATATTGGTCAACAATGTCATCAGGGTTAACAACATTACCTTTAGACTTCGACATCTTTTCATGGTTTGAACCAAGAATCATTCCCTGGTTAACAAGCTTCATGAATGGTTCTTTAGTTGGTACGAGACCGAGGTCATAAAGAACCTTATGCCAGAACCGAGCATAGAGCAAGTGAAGAACAGCGTGTTCAGCTCCACCAACATAGAGATCAACTGGTGACCAGTAATCAAGAGCTTCTTTTGAGGCAAATTCCTTGTCATTATGAGGATCAGTGTACCGGAGCCAGTACCATGATGAACCGGCCCACTGTGGCATGGTGTTAGTCTCACGAAGACCATGACGACCATTTTCATCATAAACGTTAATCCAATCTTCAACATTTGCTAATGGACTTTCACCAGTTCCTGATGGTTCGATGTTATCAGTCTTTGGCAATTCAAGTGGAAGTTCATCTTCTGGAACTAATGAGGTTGTCCCATCATCCCAGTGGATAACTGGAATTGGTTCACCCCAGTAACGTTGCCGGCTGAAGATCCAATCACGAAGACGGTAGTTAACCTTCTTATGACCTGCATCATGTTCTTCAAGCCAATCAATCATCTTTTGCTTTGCATCAGTAATATTTAAACCATCAAGGAAACCAGAATTAATGTGTTTACCATCGCCATCAAAAGCACCTTCTGAAACATCTGCGCCTTCAATAACAGGCTTGATTGGCAAGTCAAACTTAGTAGCAAAGTCATAATCACGTTGATCACCGGAAGGAACAGCCATTACTGCTCCGGTTCCGTATGAGGCAAGCACGTAATCACTGATCCAAATTGGCAGTTTTTCACCATTAACTGGATTAATGACGTAAGAACCAGTAAACACCCCGGTCTTATCCTTATTTAAATCAGTTCGTTCAAGGTCAGACCGCCGTGATGCTTCTTCCTTGTACTTTTCAACTTCCGCCTTGTGTTCTGGCGTCGTCAACTGATCTACTAATTCTTGTTCAGGAGCAAGAACTACATAGGAAGCACCGAAAAGTGTGTCTGCCCGGGTCGTAAACACTTCAATCTTAGTATCTTCATCCCCCACAACTGGGAAAAATACTGAAGCACCTTCTGACCGACCGATCCAATTACGTTGCATTTCCTTAACGCTTTCTGGCCAGTCAACAAGGTCAAGGTCATCAATCAAACGGTCCGCATAAGCAGTAATCTTTAAAACCCATTGACGCATTGGCTTACGGTATACGGGGTAGCCGCCACGTTTAGTCTTGCCATCTTCAACTTCTTCGTTGGCAACAACAGTTCCACCCATAAAATCAGGGGCCCAGTTAACCATAATTTCACTTTCGTAAGCAAGCCCCTTCTTGTAGAGCTGTTCAAAAATCCATTGAGTCCACTTGTAGAATTTAGGATCAGTCGTATTTACTTCGCGGTCCCAGTCATATGAGAACCCAAGTGATTGGATTTGGTCACGGAAATGATCAATATTTTTGTTCGTAAAGTCCTTAGGGTTATGGCCAGTCTTTAATGCATATTGTTCAGCTGGTAAACCGAATGCATCCCACCCCATTGGATGTAAGACATTAAATCCTTGCATCCGCTTCATCCGTGACATTACATCCGTAGCTGTATAACCTTCTGGGTGACCAACGTGGAGTCCTTGACCAGATGGATATGGGAACATGTCTAATGCATAATACTTCTTTTGGTCCTTATTAAGGTCGGCCTTGAAAGTCTCATTCTTCTTCCAAAACTTTTGCCACTTTTTTTCAATCGTCTTATGATCGTAAGCCATATTTTCTACTCCTTGTTCTGATTTTAATAATCGTAATAAAAAAGTCCCGTAGAAATCAATCTACGAGACGAAATAACTCCGCGGTACCACCCGTTTTCCATGGAAGCCATGGCGCTTAGGACCTTAACGCGGTAAACGTCATTACCTACTAAAATTCAGTAATAATCACATTTAGATGAGTTCGTAAATGACCAGTCTCCTGTTCACACCACCACAGGATCTCTGCTGACCTCGTCAAAAACTACTATTTCTATTACGATCAAATATTTAACGCTTATTTTAACAACCACCGTTAATGATTGCAAGCGTGTAACTAAATTATTAGCCTAAAATTTCTTTTAATTCGTCAACTTTATCAAGGTGTTCCCATGGTAAGTCCACATCAGTTCGACCAAAGTGACCATAAGCAGCAGTTTGCTTGTAAATTGGCCGCTTTAAGTCGAGCATTTCAATAATTCCAGCTGGACGTAAATCAAATACTTTTCGAACAGCGGCAATTAATTCTTCTTCTGAACGGGTACCGGTACCATAAGTATTAATCATGATCGATACTGGTTCTGCTACACCAATAGCATAAGCAACTTGAATTTCTGCCTTCTTAGCATAGCCCGCCGCAACAATGTTTTTAGCAATGTAACGAGCAGCATAACTAGCAGAACGGTCAACCTTAGTAGCATCCTTTCCAGAAAAGGCCCCACCACCATGATGGGCAGCCCCACCATAAGTATCAACAATAATCTTCCGTCCTGTTAAACCGGCATCCCCTTGAGGCCCACCGATTACAAAGCGACCTGTTGGATTAATGAAGTACTTAGTTTGGTCATCAAGGTACTCAGCTGGAATGACTGCTTCGATCACTTGTTCTTTAATATCCTTTTTAATTTGATCAAGTGAAACCTCTGGATCATGCTGGGTACTTAAAACAACGGTGTCAACACGTAATGGCTTGTCATTCTCATCGTATTCTACAGTTACTTCGGCCTTTGCATCTGGACGAAGGTAAGAGATAACGCCATCCTTACGTAGTTGAGCAATCTTACGCATTAATTTATGGCTTAAAACCAATGTTAATGGCATATATTCAGGTGTTTCGTCAGTAGCGTAACCAAACATCAATCCTTGGTCACCGGCACCAATCTTATCAAGCGGATCAGCTTCACCTTCACGCGTTTCTAAGGAGTCATCAACCCCTTGCGCAATGTCTGGTGATTGTTCATCGATCGCAGTGATAACAGCACAGTTATCAGCATCGAAACCGTACTTGCCATCTGTATAACCGATCTTACGAATTGTGTCCCGCACAATCTGTTGGATATTAACGTAGGCCTTAGTAGAAACTTCACCAAAGACTAATACTAGTCCAGTAGTAACTGAGGTTTCAACTGCAACCCGTGAATCAGGATCCTTCTTAAGCAATTCATCTAAGATCGCGTCACTGATTTGGTCAGCAATCTTATCTGGATGTCCTTCTGATACTGATTCGGATGTAAATAAATGTCGTTCTGCCATTTTCTAATTCCCCCATATTCTATTGAAACTTTCAAATAGTTTGTAGTTGCGGTTACAAGGCATCTTCACGTTCAGACGTGAATCCTATCGGGAATTGCTTTATAACGAGAATAATCTTAGCATAATTGGCAACCAACAATCAATGTTAATCCTTACATTCTTACTTCAAACGAGCATTGACCATCCCCACCGCTGTCATGAAAGAGCAAATAATTGTCGGACCAACAAATTTAAATCCATCCCTCCGCATTTGCTTAGCTATTTCTTCCGAAGCAGGTGTTTTAGGAGCTAATTTAATATCGGTAGTTAACCCCAAGTCTTGCGGTTGATCATCAACAAAGTGCCACACATAATCGTCAAATGTCTTTCCCGTTTTCCGTAATTTTAAAATCACTTGTGCATTATTAATTACCGCTAATATTTTACGACGATTACGAATAATAGTTGCATCCTCGCATAATCGATTAATATCTTCATCAGTAAATGATGCCACTTTTTCAATCTTAAAGTTATTGAATGCCTGATTAAATGCTTCCCGTCGCCGCCAGATTGTTTGCCAAGTTAAACCGGCCTGAAATAATTCTAAAGATAACATTGCAAATAACTGCTGGTCATCATGAACTGGAAATCCCCAGTAGTGATCATAATAGTCTTGCATTTCTGGTGTCGCATTTGCCCATTGTGGTCGTTTAAGTGTCATTACCAATACCTCTTTTTTTAATCAAGTAGGAGATAATTGATTAGTTCAATTATCGGCCTCTCACACCACCGT
>OFGE01001778.1_pt1 | contig 17746 bp, 23 predicted proteins | sample 1521681 | NCBI WGS metagenome assembly OFGE01 (sample SAMEA3504093, study PRJEB24116) | mouse gut metagenome | biome: mouse gut; feature: mouse-associated habitat; material: faeces | place: Denmark | collected 2011
ACGAGGCCTTTGACCAGCGGGTAGAGGAGAATCTGATTCAGCCCACCTTCATCACCATGTATCCGGTGGAGGTCTCCCCGCTGACCAAGCGCTCCCCCAAGGACCCCCGCCTCACCGAGCGGTTCGAGCTGTTCATCAACCATTCGGAGTTCGCCAACGCCTTCTCCGAGCTCAACGACCCCATTGACCAGCGCGGCCGCTTCGAGCACGAGCTGGCCCTGCGGGACATGGGCAACGATGAGGCCGGCATGATGGATGAGGACTATATCACCGCCATGGAGTACGGCCTGCCCCCCACGGGCGGCATGGGCATCGGCATCGACCGCAGCGTCATGCTGCTGACCAACGCCGACTCCATTCGGGATGTGCTGCTGTTCCCCACCATGAAGCCTCTGGACTGATTTCACAGTAATATTTACGGGAGGAGGCGCGGCCATGGAGCGGATTACCAGCAGGACCAACCCGCTGTGTACCCATTTCCGGAAGCTGGCCTCCTCCAGAGCCTACCGGGAGGAGACGGGGGAGTTCCTGTGTGACAGCCCCAAGCTTCTGCGGGAGGCGGCGATCTGGGGCGCGTCCGTGTCCGCCGTCCTCTTTACGCCGGGGGCGGATGTCTCCAGAGCTCCCGCCGGGGCGCGGCTGGCGGAGGTGACGGAGACATGATGAAAATCCTGGATTTCAACTGCCTTGCCCCGGAGGAATTTTTGAACCGGGATATCCGGGCGGAAGAGGACGTCTCCGCCGCTGTGGACGACATTCTCCGGGAGGTCCGGACCAGGGGCGACGCGGCCCTGCGGGGTTATACGCGGCGCTTTGACGGCGCGGAATTGAAGGACTTCCGGGTGACGGCGGCGGAGTTCGATGCTGCCAGAGAGGCTGTGGCTCCCTGCTTTCTGGAGACGCTGCGTCAGGCGGCGGAGAATATCCGCCGGTTCCATGAGCGGCAGAAACACAATGATTTTCTCCTTGCGGGAGACTCCGGCGTGGTCATGGGCCAGCGGTGGACGCCCATCGAGCGGGTGGGCATCTGCGTCCCCCGGAGCCCGGAGGCCTTTCCCTCCACGATTTTGATGAGCGCCATCCCGGCGCAGATTGCCGGGGTGGAGGATATTGTGATCGTAACGCCTCCCCGGCCGGACGGCACCGTCAGCCCGGAGGCCCTGATGGCGGCGGAGCTGGCGGAGGTGACGGATGTGTTCAAAATTGGCGGGGCCCAGGCGGTGGCGGCCGTCACCTACGGGGCGGGCTTCATCCCCAGGGTGGATAAGCTGGTGGGGCCGGGGAATGCCTATGTGGCTGCGGCCAAGCGGCTGGCCTACGGGACGCTGGACATCGACATGGTGGCCGGGCCGTCGGAGGTGCTGGTCATTGCCGACGAGACAGCCGACCCGAAATTCGTCGCCGCCGACCTGCTCAGCCAGGCCGAGCACGACAAGCTGGCCTCGGCGGTGCTGCTCACCGATTCCATGGAACTGGCCCAGGCGGTGGACGGGGAAATTGTCCGGCAGACCGGATATCTGAGCCGTTCTGAAATTATGGAGGCCTCCCTGCGGGATTTTGGGTGTGCCATTGTGTGCGGCGGACTGGATGGCTGCGTGGAGTTGGCCAATGAAATTGCGCCGGAGCATTTGGAGATCGTAACCCGAGCGCCCAGGAAACTGCTGCCTGCGGTAAAAAATGCGGGAGCGGTGTTCCTGGGTGCGTATACGCCGGAGCCTCTCGGGGATTACCTGGCGGGGCCGGACCATGTGCTGCCCACCAGCGGCACCGCCCGATTCTTCTCACCCTTGAGTGTGGACAGCTTCTTGAAGTCGATGAGCATATTGGAGTTCGGCCGGGAGGCGCTGGAACCCATGTCCCGGGAAATCATTGCGCTTGCCCAGGCGGAGAAGCTCACCGCCCATGCCAATTCTGTTCAGGTCCGATTTGAGTGAGGTGAGAAAGGCATAAAAAGCCTTGCGCTATGCTCGTAATTATGCTATAATTGTGAGCATAGAAAGGAGGGCGCTATATGCCGAAAATTATACCGATTACGGATTTGCGGAACACGACAAAAATTTCTGAGCTTTGCCATGAGAAAAACGAGCCGGTGTTTATTACGAAAAATGGATACAGTGACCTGGTTATTATGAGCGCAGAGGCGTACGAGGAGCTGACAGAGGGACCTAAGGCCGCGCGTACCGCCGAGAGGCCGGAGGAGATGTGCTATCTGACGGAGCAAAGCCCTGTCTGGGCGGGGATGCTGGCTGATGTGTTGCAGCAGCACGGCGTGCCCTTTTTCAAAGAGAGCTCACTGGGGGCCGGGCTGGCCATCAAGACGGGCGGCCTGTCGGAGCGCATACGCTTCTTTGTTCCCCAATCCTGCATGGCGGACGCGAAAAATTTGGTAGAGGAGCTGTTTTCCCAGGGAACAGAATGAGGGCAGCATGCGAAAACAGGGCGGCTGTTCGGCTGAAAGGCCGGAATTGCCGCTTATCAATTGAATGGATAAGGGGGAGTTGTCCATGCGGCAGGCGTCCATACAACGCACCACAAAAGAGACAGATGTAAGCATTACTCTTTGCTTGGAAGGGGGAGAGGTGAACGTATCTACTGGGATTGGGTTTTTTGACCATATGCTCACCGCGCTTGCCTATTACGCCGGATTTGGTTTGGAGGTGGCCGCCCTTGGCGACCTGCATGTGGACGGCCATCACACGGTTGAGGATGTGGGAATCGTTCTGGGGCAAGCCCTCCGGGAGGCGCTGGGGGACAAGCGGGGCATCCGGCGCTACGGGACGGCTATGATCCCCATGGACGAGGCACTGTGCCGCACAGTGCTGGATCTTTCCGACCGGCCCTATCTGGTGTTTGACGCGCCCATGCCCCAGTCCATGACCGGCGGCTATGACAGCTGTCTAACCGTGGAATTCATGCGGGCGCTGGCTATGAATAGTAGGATTACTTTACATCAAAAGTGCGAGTATGGGGACAATGCACACCATATTACTGAGGCACTGTTCAAGTCTTTGGGACGGGCGCTGAAGGAAGCTGTGCGGATAGAGGGCGGAGACATTACCTCCACCAAGGGGGCGCTGTGATGGGGTATACCGCCATTGTTGATTATGATGTGGGCAACTTGAAAAGCGTGTCCAACGCCATGTCCTATATCGGACAGAAAACCCTGGTGACCGGTGAGGCGGCGGATTTGGAACAGGCGGATGCCATTATCCTTCCCGGGGTTGGGGCTTTCCCGGACGCCGCCCATAAGCTGCGGCGGAAGGGATTGGACAGGGCCCTGTTGGCTCAGGCAGGGCGCAAGCCGATATTGGGGATCTGCCTTGGAATGCAGCTGCTGTTCGACCAGGGAGAAGAGGGAAGAAGCTGTAAAGGGCTTGGGCTTGTCCAAGGGCGCGTCGAGCTGATTCAAACCAGATTCAAGCTGCCTCATATTGGATGGAACAGCCTGGAGATTCGGCATGATTCACCACTGCTTCGCGGTTTGAGCGACGGGGCTTATGTGTATTTTGTCCACTCCTATTGCGGCTGCGCCGCCCATGAGGGAGATGTAATTGCCCGGACGCAGTATGGGCCGTCCCTGGTGGCGGCGGTGGGCCGCAATGGGGTATACGGCTGCCAGTTTCACCCGGAAAAAAGCGGGGAGGCAGGGCTGCAAATTTTGAGGAATTTTGGAGAATTGATCGGATGATTATTTTGCCTGCCATTGACATGAAGGACGGACGGTGTGTCCGTCTGCAAAAAGGAGAATTTTCCACCGCAAGCCAGGTGGCGGACAATGCGCTGGAAACCGCCCGGGCGTTTGCCGCCGCTGGGGCGAGGTGGATACATATGGTGGACTTGAACGGCGCCAGGGATGGGATCCGGCAGAATTTCCCCGCCATCGATGAGGTGGTCCGGGGGGCCGGATTACAGGTGGAGCTGGGCGGCGGGATTAAGACCAGGGAAGATGTGGATGCGGTTGCCGGAACAGGGGTTGCCCGGCTGATTATCGGTTCCGCAGCCGTCACAAACCCGGCGGTGGTAGACTACGCACTGGGACGGTGTGGAGACCGGGTGGCTGTGGGCATTGACTGTCTGAATGGCCGGGTGCGTACGTCAGGCTGGGGACAGGACTCCGGGCTAAGCGGCGTAGAGCTTGCCCGGCAAATGGAGAAAATCGGTGTAAAGATAATAATTTTTACAGATATTGCTACAGATGGGATGTTATCCGGACCCAGTTTTGGGCAGCTGGCTGAGCTGCAAAGGGCGGTAAAATGTGATATCGTAGCCTCCGGCGGAGTGACCACCTTGGACGACGTGAGGCGGCTCCGGGATATGGGGCTGTACGGGGCGATTATCGGCAAGGCGTACTATTCCGGGATGTTGGACTTGGCGCAAGCGGTTCGGGAAGCGGGGCCGCAGCAATGAAGATTGCCGTGATCGGGTACAGTGGGGCGGGGAAGTCCACGCTGGCCCGGGTGCTGGGGGAGCGGTACGGTGCGCCGGTGCTCCACTTTGACAAGGTACAGTTCACGCCAAATTGGGAGGAGCGGGATCGGGCGGAGGCCCATCAAATGGTTCATGAATTTATGGAGAATCCTACCTGGGTCATTGATGGCACCTACTCAAATTTTGAGTATGAGCGCCGCTTGAATGAGGCAGATTCCATTATTTTCTTAAATTTTCCGCGCCTCGCCTGCTTCTGGCGCGCATGGAAGCGATATTTCCAATTTCATGGAAAATCCCGGCCAGATATGGCGGATGGCTGCTGTGAGAAGATGGATTGGGCATTCATGTGGTGGATTCTCTGGGAGGGCCGTACCTGGAGGAAGAAGGAAAAGTTTCAAAAGGTATTGGAGCGTTATCATGAAAAAACGGTCGCATTAAAGAGGCAACGGGATATTGACCGGTATTTGGAGGGGCTTTCATGTTAGCCAAACGAATCATCCCTTGCCTGGATGTGCGGGATGGCCGCGTAGTCAAAGGGGTTAATTTTGTGAACATCCGAGATGCGGGCAGCCCGGTGGAGCTGGCCAAGTTCTACTCGGATCAGGGGGCGGACGAGATCGTGTTCCTGGATATCACCGCCACCAGCGATGCCAGGGACACCGTGACAGATGTGGTGGAGCAGACCGCCGCCCAAGTGTTTGTCCCCCTCACGGTGGGAGGCGGAATCCGAACGTTGAAAGACTTTCAACGGTTGCTGCGGGCAGGGGCGGACAAGATCTCGGTCAACTCCGCTGCTGTCAAGGATAATACGTTGATTGCCCGAGCTGCCAAACGGTTTGGCTCTCAATGCGTTGTGCTGGCCATCGACGCCCGGCTGCGTCCCGAGGGATGGTATGAGGTGGTGGTGGCCGGAGGACGCACGCCCACCGGCGTGGATGCCGTGGAGTGGGCCCGCCGGGGCCAGGAGCTGGGGGCGGGGGAGATCTTACTCACCTCCATGGATGCCGACGGCACCAAAGCGGGCTTTGACCTTGAAATGACAAGGGCGGTAGCCAATGCCGTGTCCATCCCGGTGATTGCATCCGGCGGCTGCGGAAGCATGGAGCATTTTGCCCAGGTGTTTGAAGAGACAGGCTGTGACGCGGCGCTGGCGGCATCGTTGTTCCACTTCGGGGAGCTGACCGTGCCCCAGGTCAAGGAGTTCCTGCGTGGTAGGAATATTCCTGTGAGGTGAGGAAAATGTTTGATATTGACCTGCTGTTTCAAAAATCAGAGCTGATCCCGGTAATTGTCCAGCACGCGGACAGCCGGGAGGTACTCATGCTGGGATTCACCAACCGGGAGGCGGTAAGGCTGACTGTTCAAACAAAAACCGTCTGGTTTTGGAGTCGGAGTCGGAGCGAGCTGTGGAATAAGGGAGCAACCAGTGGAAATTTCCTCCATGTCAAAGAAGCCTTTGCCGACTGTGATACGGATACGCTGCTGTACTTGTGTGTTCCTGATGGGCCGGTGTGCCACACGGGAGCAAGGAGTTGCTTTTTCAACCGAATTGAGCTATAATGAAAAATGTTCAGGAGGGATATGCTATGGACAGCACATTGGAGGCGTTATACCAGGTGGTTTTGGACCGCCGGGCCCACCCCCAAGAGGGGTCGTATACCTGCTACCTGTTTGACAAGGGGCTGGATAAGATTCTGAAAAAGGTGGGAGAGGAGTGCGCTGAGACCATCATCGCGGCAAAAAACGATGTGCCTGCCGATACGGTGGGGGAGGTCTCTGACCTCATCTATCATTTGATGGTGATGCTGGCGGAAAAGGATATCCCCTTGGGCGATGTGCTGGCTGAGCTGGACCGCCGGGCGCAGAAAATCGGAAACCTGAAGCAGATGAAACAAGTGGATAAGGAGAGCTGATTATGGAAGAACGCAATATGAACCGATTCGACTTCGACAGCAGCTATGCCCAGGTGGGGTTGACACTGAACCAGTACGTGGCCCGTACTTTTGGCTGGATGTTTGTGGGCCTGATGATTACCTTTTTGCTTGCGGCAGCTTTGGCCATGACCGGCGCGGTAATTTACCTCTTTGTAAATCCCTATATCCCTGTGGTACTGCTCATTGCCGAGGTTGCGGTGGTACTCATTTTGTCTGCGGGTATTTTGAAACGGCCAGTGGGCGTTACCCGGATGCTGTTTGCTGTTTACTCCGTCCTTAACGGCGTGGTGTTTTCCGCATACTTCGTGATTTATGACGTGGCCAACCTGGTTGTGATTTTTGGTCTTACCGCCTTGTTTTTCGGTGCGTTTGCCCTATATGGGCGTTATACCAAGACCGACCTGTCCAAGCTTCGCCCCCTGCTCATCGGCGGCCTGATTTTCCTGCTCGTTGCGGGACTGCTGACCATGTTCCTTAATCTGAGCGCAATGGAGCGGATCATCTGTATGGTGGGCATTGTAGTTTTTCTCTGCTTCACCGCCTATGATGTGCAGAAAATCAAGGCAAATTATGAGTACTTCTGCGGCGATACGGCAATGCTGCAAAAAGCGTCCATCTATTCCGCGTTGCAGCTATACCTGGACTTCATTAACCTGTTTCTCTACCTGCTTCGCTTTTTGGGGCGGGGCAGGAGCAACAGGTAAAAGCCGCAATATGGAAGGGGCACCGCTCAAAAAAGCGGTGCCCCTTTTTCAGGCAAAATAAAAACCGTCCCTTTTAAGGACGAGTTAAACCTTATAACCTTTGAAATTCCGTACGTTCAGCGGTCGCTGGGAACGGTAGTCTCTCCGGCGAAGATCAACTCGTCGATATCAATGGGCGCATTCTGAAAGAGAACCTTCATTTTCATCACCTCCTTGGCTTTGCTGTTGTGTATTATAGCAATAAATATTCGGTTTGTAAAGGGGTTTTTGTGAAAAAATTGAAATTCCATATCCTGTAAGCTTCTATAAAAAAATGCTTGCATTTTTGGCCGCCGTCTGATATAATGCAAAAACAGATGCGGGTGTAGTTCAATGGCAGAATGTCAGCTTCCCAAGCTGAACACGGGGGTTCGATTCCCCTCACCCGCTCCAGAAGCTGGGCATCTGTTTTGATACTGAGGTATCAAGGTGGATGTCCAGTTTTGTTTTACATGAAATTTGGAGGGATTGAGATGAAACTTGACGAAATTCGGAACATTGCGGTTGAAGCGGAGCAGGTTCAGAAAATTTATGAGGTATTTGATGAAAACAGCCGCCTGAACCGCTCTAAGTCCGCGCGGGTCGAGTTTTTGACCACGACCCGGTATATTGAACGCTATTTAAAGCCTGGAGACAGGATTCTGGACGTGGGGGCCGGGGCGGGGGAGTACAGTCTCTATTTTGCCCGGAAGGGACATGAAGTGTGCGCGCTGGAATTGGCAGAGCACAACCTGAAGGCGTTTGAGGCAAAGCTCACGCCCGAGGACAATGTTCGTCTGGTTCAAGGAAACGCCATGGATTTGAGCCGTTATGAGGACGGCAGCTTTGATGTGGTGCTGCTCCTTGGCCCGCTTTACCATCTGCATGGGGAGGGGGACAAACAGCGGTGTATTGCGGAGGCCAGACGGGTGTGCAAGCCGGGGGGCAAACTCTTTTTTGCGTTTATCTCCAATGATTTTGTGATTTTGACGGAATTTTCCTATCGGACGGACTATTTCGCGGCGGGAGAATATAACAAAGAGACCTTCAAGCTGATGGACTTCCCCTTTGTCTTTCATACGGTGGACGAATGCCGCCGGATGCTCCGGGAGGGCGGCGTGCATGTGGTTCACGAGGTTGCGGCGGACGGCGCAAGCGAACTGATGGAGAAACAGATTGATGCCATGGATGAGGAGAGCTACCGGCAGTACCTGAGGTATCATTTTTATATCTGCGAAAAGCCGGAATTCCTGGGCATGACAAACCACCTGCTTTTCGTGGGGGAGAACTAGAAAAACGGGCGCTAAGGGGGGTAGAATATGACAATTCGGTGTGCTTGGGAGCATAATGGGGACGATACCCTGCTGCATGCGGTGGACTATCCGGGGGCATATGCACGAGGGGCGGGCAGAGCGCCGGCAGTGGAAAAAATGCGGGAAGAACTCATGTCTTACCTGCGTTGGAGCGGTGAGAGATGTCCCGACACCTTTGAAGTTGAGATTGTACAAGAAAAAGCCAGCGAGCTTCAGATTGCCGATGCCGACTCGGATATCATTTTTGAGAAGGAGCAGATACCGCTGACAAAGCAGGAGTACCAGCGGCTGAAACTGCTGGCCCTGAAATCCGCAGAGGATTTTTATGCTCTGTACCGCTCTGTGCCGGATAAGGATGCGAGCTGCCTGCCGGAGCGGAGGACGTTTTATGGCCCGGTTCCCCGGACGGCCCGCGAGATGTACCAACACACGAAAAATGTCAACTCCTATTATTTCGGAGAGATCGGTGTGGACGCGGACAACGAGGGGACGATCATCCATTGCCGGATGAGGGGCTTTGCGCTGCTGGAGAACACGCCCGGATTTCTAAGTGCCCCGGCTGTAACAGGCAGCTATGACGAGTTGTGGTCAGTGCGGAAAGTGCTTCGGCGGTTTTTGTGGCATGACCGCATTCACGCAAGGGCTATGTATCGGATGGCGGTCAAAACCTTTGGATCGAGCTGCTTGAAAAATCCCTTTTTCTTCTCCAGCCCCTAACGTGTTACACCAAATACCAGCCGTTCCTTTGCCTGAAAACCCAGGATGGTTTGCATAAAATCCCTGCTCAGGACATACAGTAGTGCAGGCTGTATGGACAAGGAGGGGTATGGTATGGGCGGCAGAACAGAAAGACCCAGGACGTCAGGGGGCGGACGTCGGCCTGCTCAGAGGGGGAGGCGGCAGGCACAGGGCGGCGATGCCGACCGGGACCGGCTCAGGCTGATCCAGTTGGCGGTCAGTCTGGCACTGTTTCTGCTGGTGTACATCGGCCGGGGGGTATTTCCTGTCCAGCTGGAGGCATGGAAGGCTGCGGCTGCGGCCAATGTGGATTTTAGGGCAGCCTTCCAGCGCTTTGGATCGGCCCTTACCCAAGGCGAGCCGGTAAAAGGGGCCTTGGAGACCCTGTGCCATATGCTGCTGGGCGGGGAGGTGGCTGAGGAGCCGCCTGCGCCCACCCAGCCAACAGACGATGCCCCGGAATATCCCATGGGGCTGCTGAGCAATACGCCGGGAGGGGGGCTGAGTTATCTGAACAGCCACGGTATCCTGGCTGGGACCAGGCCCGAAGAAAAAGGGGACGAGCCGGTGGAAAGCGCTCCGGCATCCAGCCAACCGGAGGCCGCCCAGCCGGTTCTGGAGACGGCGGTGGCGCAGGAATATACGGAGGATGGGGTCAAGCTGCCGCGGAATGTGAGCATGGCGTTTTATGAGTTGGGGCTGAGTGAGACGGCAGTGCCGGTGATGGGAACTGCCACATCCGGCTTCGGCTACCGGGACAGCCCCATTGACGGTGAAAACGAGTTCCATTTGGCTCTGGACATCGGGGCGGAGGAGGGGACTGAGATCGGCGCGTTTTCCTCCGGCGTGGTGGAATACATTGGGGAGAGCGATGAATTTGGCAATTACCTGAAGATCCGTCACGAAAACAATGTCAGCAGCTTCTATGCCCATTGCAGCAAGCTGCTGGTGCACAAAGGGGACGAGGTTGCCTGCGGCCAGACTGTGGCTCTGGTGGGGCATACCGGCAATGCTACCGGTTCACACCTCCATTTGACCATTGAAAAAGACAATATCCGCTTGGATCCGGCATACTATGTGGAGCTGCCATGATATGCCCAGGGTAGAGGTAAGCCCCGGCTTTTTGGTTGTACTGGGCGCTTTGTTCTGGCTGGACGAGGGGGTGGGGCTGCTGCCCTGGGGGTTGCTGGCCTGTTTTTTTCATGAGCTGGGACATGTTGTGGCCGCCGCAGTGTGCGGGGGACATGTTCGGAGTTTGTCATTGACGGTGGTGGGCGCGGAGCTGCGCATGGATTACGATGTCCCGCTGCGGTACGGACAGGACAGTCTGGTGGCGCTGGCCGGTCCGGGGGCAAACCTGCTGTTTGGTTTGCTGGCGCTCGGTCTTGACTGGGAACTTGCTGCGGTGGTGAGCCTGACTATAGGGGCGTTTAACCTGCTGCCCATCCCGCCCCTGGATGGGGGAAGGGTGGTGTATGGCTTGCTGGCAATCCGGCTGGATACAGACTGGGCTGAGCGGCTGATGACGGCCCTGTCCGGCTGCCTGGTGGGCATACTGGCTGGCGTGGGGGCCATGGCTGCCGCCCACTATGGCAACGCAACCCTGCTGCTTACAGCTCTGTGGCTTTTGGCAGGGGTATTGCGCCGGGGAAGCGGGCAGGCATAATTCTTGCGCAGAAAACGGAAAAAGTACTTGCAAATCCCATCAAGCTGTGGTAAACTACCATAGTCTGAAATAGGGCGGTCCTCTGCGCAGCCAGATGGCTTGGACGTATGAACGCCTGAATCTAGGAGGAAAGTACAAATGGAGCTGTTGAAGCAATTCAGTGAGAAGTACATGAAGGACGAGGTGCCTTCCGTCAGCGTGGGCGACACGGTCCGGGTGCACATCCGGGTCAAGGAAGGCAGCCGCGAGCGCATCCAGGTGTTCGAGGGCACCGTCATTGCCAAGAAGCATGGCGGCGTGGAGGAGAGCTTCACCGTCCGCCGTATTTCCTATGGCGTGGGTGTGGAGAAGGTGTTCCCCCTGCATGCCCCCACCATTGAGAAGGTGGAGACCATCCGCCGGGGCAAGGTGCGCCGTGCCAAGCTGTATTACCTGCGTGACCGCGTGGGCAAGGCCGCCAAGGTCAAAGAGGACCTGTAAGCTGCGTCATAAAAAAGGAGCGGGTAACCGCTCCTTTTTTGTTCAACCTATGGGCAGAAAGGGGCTGGTCTGATGAATATCCAGTGGTATCCCGGGCATATGACCAAAACCCGCCGCCAGATGGAAAACGATGTGAAACTGGTGGATATGGTGGCGGAAGTGGTGGACGCCCGCATTCCGATTTCCAGCCGGAATCCGGATATTGACGCCATGGTGGGAGATAGGCCCAGGCTGATTATCTTTAACCGCGCAGATCAGGCGGATCCGGCCATGACAGAGCGTTGGACGGCTTATTTCAGGAAAAAGGGTTACGGCGTGCTGGAGACGGATTCCAAAAGCGGCAAGGGAGTAGGGCAGTTTTCAGCAGTTGCGAAGCGGGTCCTCAAAGACAGGCTGGAGGCCTGGAGGGCCAGGGGACAGGTGGGCCGACCCATCCGCGTCATGGTGGTTGGGGTGCCAAATGTGGGCAAATCCACTTTTATAAACAAAGTAGCTGGGCGCAAATCGGTTAAGGCCGGCGACCGGCCGGGTGTCACCCGGGGTAAGCAGTGGGTGCGCGTGGACACCGGCTTGGAACTGCTGGACACACCGGGCATCCTCTGGCCTAAGTTTGAGGATGAGACCACCGGGCTGCATTTGGCGTTTACGGGTGCGGTGAAGGACGAGGTTACCGATGTGGAGGGACTGGCCTGCGCCCTGTTGGTGCTGCTGCGGGATCGGTATCCCCAGACGCTGGAGGGGCGCTATAAGCTGACGGAGGCAACTGATCTGCAGGGTTGGGAGATGCTGGAGCGGTGTGCCCGGAAGCGGGGGATGCTGGTCACCGGAGGCGGGGCAAATACGGAGCGCATGGCCAATGTACTGTTGGACGAGTTCCGTGGGGGAAAGTTGGGACGCTTTACACTTGAGGCTCCAGAGGATATTTAATGGGGGATGAGAGGGATATGCCCAGCTGGGATTTAGAGCTTGCGGCGGAAGGACAGGGATTTGGCGCCGTATGCGGGTGCGACGAGGCGGGAGCTGGGCCGCTGGCCGGGCGGGTATATGCGGCGGCAGTGATTTTGCCGAACGGCCTGGAGCTGGCCGGGCTGGACGACTCCAAAAAGTTATCGGAAAAGCAGCGGGAGGCCCTGTACGACCAGATTGCGGACCAGGCTGTATCTTGGGCGGCAGCTTGGGTGGAGCCGGAGGAAATTGACCGAATTAACATCTTGAACAGCCGCATTAAGGCCATGCAGATGGCCATAGACGCGCTGAAGCCCCGGGCGGAGTTTGCCCTTGTGGACGGCAACCGGGATCATGGAAACCAATGTGCCATCACTGTGCCACACATGCTGATTGTAAAGGGAGATAGCCTGTCAATGTCTATTGCAGCGGCATCCATTATGGCCAAGGTGAGCCGAGACCAGTATATGGTGGGGATGGCCGGTTGCTATCCCCAGTACGAGTTTGAGCGCCATAAAGGGTATGGCACGAAGCGCCACTATGAGCTGCTGCGGAAGTTTGGGCCGTGCCCGATCCACCGGCGCAGCTTTTTGAAAAGGCTGTGAGCGGCGGGGGAGATGCCCGGCGGCTTGGGCAATGGGGCGAGGCGCTGGTGGCGGAGGACTTACGGCAAAGAGGTTGGACAGTAATTACCACCAATTTCCGATGCCGTATGGGCGAGATAGACATCATTGCGGGAAATGGGCGGTATCTGGCCTTTGTGGAGGTCAAGCTGCGGAAAAATGGCCGCTTTGGCGCGGCGTGTGAGGCGGTGACCCCTTCCAAGCAGCGCAAGCTCCGCCTAACTGCCCAGATTTACCTTTCGGGCCATCCTACGGATCTCCAGCCCCGGTTCGATGTGGCGGAGGTGTACGCCCCTCGGGGGGCGCACACGGAACAGCCGGACATATATTATATTGAAAACGCCTTTTAGGGGGTAATTGTGGTGCCGATCTGCGTATTTGATGCCCACTGCGATACCATTTCCCGCTGCTGGGCCTTGGAAGAGGGGCTGGCGGACAATACTGGGGAGGTGTCTTTGGAGCGGACGGCGGGTTTTGCCCGGTACTGCCAGATGTTTGCCCTATGGACAGCGGAGGGCTACAGCGGCTGGAGCGCCTACCAGCAGCTGTTGAAGTGCTTTCAGGAGCAGATGGAGCAAAATCCGGGCTGCGTCATCCAGTGCCGCACTGCCGCCGAGGCGGAACAGGCCAACCGGCAGGGGAGAGCAGCGGCCTTCCTCACGGTGGAGGGGGCGGAGCTGCTGGACTGTGACCCGGACCGGCTGCCCCAGGCGGCGAGGGACGGCGTTGTCGCCATCAACCTGACCTGGAACCATGCCAACGCCCTGTCCGGAGCCCATGCAGACCGTCCTGAGCAGGGATTGTCCGCAGCAGGGCGGCTTTTTGTGAAAAAAATGGAGGAGCTGCGCATTCTGGTGGATGTGTCCCACCTGTCGGAGGCCGGGTTCTGGGACGTGGCGGAAATGGCGTCCCGTCCCTTTATCGCAAGCCATTCCAACGCAAAATCTGTATGGAATCACACAAGGAACTTGACGAATGAACAAATAACTGCGATAATAGGGAATCAAGGAGTGATCGGTCTCAACTTCTACGAGGGGTTCGTGGGAGGGAGCCGGGATCTGGACATGGTTCGGGCCCATTTGGATTGTATTCTGGAGCTGGGCGGAGCCAGAAATGTGGCCCTGGGGGGCGACTGGGACGGCTGTGACCTCATTACCGACCTGCCGGCCATCGACAGTTTGCCCCGGCTGTATGAGTACCTTTTGCTCCACGGATATGATGAAGCGGTTGTCCAAGACCTGTTTTACAACAATTTAATGAGAGTAGTGAGATGACCATGAACTATCTGAGCACGAGAAATAAAGATTTGCGTCTGAGCGCTCCCCAAGCCATCGCCAAGGGGTTGGCCCCTGACGGCGGGCTGCTGACCCCGGCGGTGCTGCCCAGGCTGCCCTCCTCCGCAGTGGAGACCATGCGGGAGATGTCCTACCAGCAGCGTGTGGTCTACATTATGAACAGCTTTCTGGAAGGGTTTGCGGCTTCTGAGCTGAACAGCTATGCCTCCGAGGCCTATGGCGGAGGGAAGTTCTCCCATGAAGACGTAGCCCCGGTGCGTAAGTTGGATGAAAGCACCTACTGTCTGGAGCTTTGGCATGGTCCGACCTGCGCGTTCAAGGATATGGCCCTGCAAATACTGCCCCACCTGCTCACCGCTTCCCTGGATAAAAACGATGAGAAGAAGACGGTGTGTATTTTGGTGGCCACCTCCGGCGACACGGGTAAGGCGGCACTGGAAGGTTTCCGTAACGTGGAGAACACAAAAATCCTGGTGTTCTATCCCAAGGACGGCGTTTCTGAAATTCAGGAGTTACAGATGGTGACCCAGGAGGGTGGAAACGTGGGTGTAAGCTCGGTGGTGGGCAATTTTGACGATGCCCAAACCGGGGTGAAAAAGCTTTTCGCCGACGAAAAGCTGGCGGCTGAGCTGAGAGAGCGGGGCTATTTCCTGTCCTCTGCCAACTCTATTAACTGGGGCCGGGTGCTGCCTCAGATTGTGTACTACGCTTCCGCCTACTGTGATTTGCTGAAGGAGGGCGCCATTGCCAAGGGGCAGCAGGTCAACGTGTGCGTCCCTACCGGCAATTTCGGCAATATCCTGGCGGCCTATTATGCCAAGGCCATGGGCATCCCCATTGGCCGGCTGATTTGCGCCTCCAACCAGAACAATGTGCTCACCGACTTTATCCACACCGGTTCCTATGATCGGAACCGTACCTTCTATAATACCCTGTCCCCATCCATGGACATCCTGGTGTCAAGCAATCTGGAGCGGATGGTTTTTGAGCTGTCGGGGCGGGATGACCGGCTGGTGCGGGAGTATATGTCCCAGCTGGCACAGTACGGCAGCTACCGGGTAGACAGCTCTATCCGTACCAAGCTGAAAAAAGAGTTCAGCGCGGGTTGTTGCAGCGATGAGCAGACCAAGGCAATGATTGCCAAAATGTGGGGTGAGTGCGGTTATCTCATCGATCCCCACACCGCCGTGGCGTTCCATGTGCTGGACGAGTACCGGGTGCAGACAGGGGACGACACCCCCACTGTGGTGGTGTCCACCGCCAGTCCCTTCAAATTCTGCGACAGTGTGCTGGATGCGCTGGGCATAAAGGAACACAAGGGGGGACTGGATATTTTGGATCAGCTGGCTGAGGTTACCGGCGAGCCGGTTCCAATGCCTCTGGCCAGGTTGAAGAACCGCCGCCGCCGTTTTGAGGGCGTGGTCAAAAAGGATGCCATGAAGGATTGTGTGCTGGATTTCCTGAAATAAAGGGGTGATAGGATGGCCCTCTATGCCATCGGCGATACCCACCTGTCCCTGGGGTCGAACAAGCCCATGGATGTGTTTGGCGGGGGCTGGGAAGGCTATGTGGACAAGCTTCGGGAAGGCTTCGCTCCGGTGGAGGACAGCGATACCGTGGTGCTGTGCGGCGATTTGTCCTGGGGCATGGGCCTGGAGGAGGCCAAGGCTGATTTTGCCTTCCTCAACCACCAGCTGCCGGGAGAGAAGTGGCTGCTGAAAGGCAATCACGACTACTGGTGGACCACCGCCTCAAAAATGAACTCCTTTTTTCAGGCCAATGGCTTTACCCGGCTGCATATTCTCCACAACAACTGCGCCATTTACGGCGAAACTGCCCTGTGCGGCACCCGGGGCTGGTTTTTTGAGGAAAACGGCGCGCCCCAGTGGGAGAAGGTATTCAAGCGGGAGCTGATTCGGCTGGAGGCGTCGTTGAAAGCGGCAGGGGAGAGGGTAAAGCTGTGCTTTCTCCACTATCCGCCCTTATACCGGGGCTACCGATGCCAGGAAATCATTGATTTGCTGGAGCAATATCAGGTAAAGGCGTGCTATTATGGACATCTTCATGGACCCAGCCACCGTTTGGCCATTGAGGGGTTTCAGGGGGCGGTGGAATACCGCCTGGTCTCTGCGGACTTCATCGGATTCCGGCCAAAAAAAATTTTGGATTAGACAAAAAAACAGTGGAAATCTCTGCGCCTATCTGATAGAATAGGTTGGATTATTTAGAAAGAAGGCCCAGGGGCATGTGCCCGGCCGAGCTTGGAGGAACACACCATGAACATCAAGAGCAACGAAAAAAAAGAGAACAGCACCTATGAGCTGGTGATTGAGGTCGGCGCCGCCGAGTTCCAGGCCGCTATCGACAAGGTTTACAACCGCCAGAAGAAGAGTATTAATGTTCCGGGCTTCCGAAAGGGGAAGGCTCCCCGCAAGATGGTGGAGAAAATGTATGGCGCGGAAATTTTCTTTGAGGACGCCATTTCCCTGGCATACCCCGACGCTTATGAGGCTGCGCTGAAGGAGGCGGGGGTTGATCCCGTGGCCTACCCCCAGTTGGAGGTGCTGGATGTCAGCGCCGATGGCTTTACCTTCAAGGCCACCGTCACCGTCAAGCCGGAGGCATCTATAAAGGATTACAAGGGCCTGAGCGTGGCAAGACCGGACGTGAAGGTGTCTGCCGCCGACATCAAGGGCGAGCTCAAGCCGTACATCGACCGGGCCTCCCGCCTGGTGAGTGTGGAGCGTAAGGCCAAGAAGGGTGACACTGCGGTTATCGACTTCGAGGGCTTTAAGGACGGTGTGCCGTTCCAGGGCGGTAAAGGGGAAAACTACAGCTTGGAGTTGGGTTCCGGTTCCTTTGTTCCCGGCTTTGAGGATCAAGTCATCGGTATGAAAGCCGGAGAGGAAAAAGAGCTGGACATCACCTTTCCCGAGGACTATGCCCCGGAGCTGGCGGGCGCCCAAGTGGTGTTCAAAGTCAAGGTTCACGAGGTAAAGGAGAAGCAGGAGCCCGAGCTGGACGACGAGTTTGCCAAGGATGTGTCTGAGTTTGAGACGCTGAAAGAGTTACGCGAAGACCTGGGAGAGAAACTGGCCCAACGCCGGGAGCAGCAGGCGCAGCGTACATTTGAAGAGTCTTTGCTGGATCAGGTTACCAAGAATATGACCGTGGAGATCCCTGATGCTATGGTGGAGATGCGTGCCCAGCGGATGGTGGACGATTACAAACAACAGATCGTTTCCCAGGGCATCTCCATGGAGCAGTATCTGGCTATGACCGGTATGACTGAAAATATGCTGAAAGCGCAGGCGATGGAAGGCTCTCTTCGTCAGGTAAAGACCGATTTGGCTCTGGCTGCGATCGCAAAGGCAGAAAACATTGAGGTCACTCCTGATGATGTTATGGCTGAATGCACTCGTCTGGGCGAGCAGTATGGTATGCCTGCTGAGCAGGTAAAGAGTATTGTTCCTGCCGAAGAGTTGATTAGTGACCTGACCAATCAAAAGGCCGCAAAAGTGATTTTTGATTCGGCCAAGATTGGAAAGGCTCCTGCCAAAAAGTCTGCCGCCAAGAAGGAGGCAGAGCCTAAGGCAGAGGAG
>OFGE01001782.1_pt1 | contig 17711 bp, 14 predicted proteins | sample 1521681 | NCBI WGS metagenome assembly OFGE01 (sample SAMEA3504093, study PRJEB24116) | mouse gut metagenome | biome: mouse gut; feature: mouse-associated habitat; material: faeces | place: Denmark | collected 2011
GAGACAGTTACAGACCTTATGCCCATAAGGTGAAGCATGGGAATGGACACAGGTGCCGTCGCCGGAAAGGGTAAGAAGGAGACAGTCCCTTAGAAATTCAAGCTTTTCCGAACTGTCTCCTTCTTTGAATCATTTCTATTTCAGAGCACAATATCCCCCTTGTTTGAATTTTGAAAAGTGCGCCTTTGTTTAAGCTGCTTTCTGTTCCCTTTTTCCCTCATATTTTTCAATTTGATGATATACAAACCGATGGTATTTCATGATGTTCCGGTCGATTACATACAGCATAAACTCTTTATATACTTTTTCCGCCGAACAGTAGTTAAACCTCCGGAAATCCTCGTTTTCCTTTTACCATGTCAGTCGGGGCTGGTTTTCTTTTAAAGCAGCTCCGCAGTCAGGACACTTTCCTGACGCCCCCGCCACTTCCTTTCCACAGTTTGTACAAGTCATTTTGTCACTCCTTTTCCTATCATTTCAAGGCTTTTCTATTTTTCTTTGTTATGATACCAGTATCCGTCTTCGTTTGTTGTTATAGCATCCTATACTTCCACTCAGTCATCTGATTCGTCGGCATTTACTGGCAGATATGCCAGATTACAAATATCCATGAGACAGTCTGCCCATACAGATACCTGTTCCCTGAGGTACGGCACATCTTCTTTGTCCTGCATCTGTGCAAGCCGGGCAGCAACGCGCTTTTTTCTTCCCATATAGCTATCCTGTACCATCTTCAGCAACGTATCATATTCGGCAGGAACCAGAACCATTTCCCTGACTGTAACCCGTATTATATTGTCAAATAATTTCTGATAGTGTTCCGGTGACATTCCAAGAATACAGAGCGCATATGCGTCGGCATCCTCCGCAATGCTATAGGACGGCGTGATTATCCAATCTGCGGGAATCCTGTGAAAAGAACCTGTATTGCGCATTTTGTCAATATGGTCGATTTCCCCTTTTAAATAACACACGCCATGTCCTGTTAAGTCTGCTTCATTTTGCCCTGTTAGGCAGCGTCCTTCCATGTCCTTTAAAAAATACATCTCCTGACCAATTCCATAGCACAGCATCTCCTGTGTGACTGTCTTCCCATACACTTTTGTCCATCTCTGTACGTCTGAGACAGAGACACCAATGATATTTCTCTCGTCTCCTATACAATCCACACGATGAATGGAAAAGATTCCTCCCATGGCAGATGCTTTCCGAACCACACGAATGCTGAACTGCAAATCATCATAGTCAAGGCCTGCCCGGGCATACATACATTCATCAAGCAGATATTCCAATAATTTTGTTTCTTCTTCTGTCTTTCCCATTGTTACCTCTTTCTCCAATTTTAGAGTTTTGGATCTCTTTGTTTTAGCCCCTCATATCGGAAATCAACCTGAATTTCCGATAAAAGGCACTGTCCTTTACGACATTAATCCAACTACAAGAATCGCTTCTTGCTTCCTATAGTTAAATTTTAACAATTGGGATAGACAGGATTTGTCTATGTAGGAAAAAATTTGATGATAAAATTTGTAGCCGTTAGGGATAAGAACATTTCCCCTTATTTTGCAAACGACATCTATAAAACAATGTCCTGTGAGCCTATTTGAGCAAGCTTTTCATTTATATATATAAGTGCAATCCCATGTTCGATATCAAACTTATAATTGCACATAACTGCGACAACATGTTTCTTTTCATCTCTTTTGACAAAAATACTGACAGGGATTACATATTTAAAAATATTATCTATCGTTCCCCCGATTTCTGCCCCATTATTTTCCAAGCAGTATTTCTTTATTTCCCGGTCTGAATTTAAGATATGGTCTGCTTCCCCTTTGAAAAACGCGAAAGCTACTTTCTGTGCTGGTAAGATATCTTCATCCTCATAACAATCATACTGAACATTCAACTCAAATGCTCTTCCCCATATCAAAAATTTCTCTTTACTCATCAAATCCGCCTCCTATATCTTCCATATCTCGTCTCCTGCACTCCGCAACCCCGCCAGAATGTTTACATACATTATGAATTGCATATGGAACCAGATTACAGGTTTTCATATTATTATCCTCATGCCATGTATAACCATTTTCGCTTCTCCATACTGCAACATCCCTTGCAGTCCAGTCACTTTTTCCGTCTCTTTCAATTTCATTCCACTTCTCTGCACATTTTGCATCTGCTTTCTCAAAGTTACCTGTAATCCTTTCACCACTCTCTGGATCAATCATAGAATGGCGGTGTGTTGTCATACAATCGATATCCACAGTTTCCTCTGAAACTTTACCAAAGTCCGCAATCCCGTTTTTATAAGGAATTCCCCATTGATCATAGCTTTCCAGCACATATTCGGCTTCTTTGTTGTATGGGATAAAAATCGACTCCCCTCGTTCGCCTTCCCAACGTCCATAATCACAGTTTTCTGTTGGCGTACATTTTAGTCGTTCTTCGTAACTTGTATAATATTCTGTTTCCGGATCTTCCAAGAGACAATCAAAGTCCTTAAAATCTGCCAGATTTTCCGGCAGATCATCGTCTCCCATCAATTTATCAAATTTGCGCATCGCCTCATCCGAAATCTCCCAGTTCCCAGACTCTGCATTTTTAGACATATCGGTTGTCTCATTCATATGAAATCCCAAAGCAAATTCCTCCTCACATATTTCGCATCAAGTCTTCAAAAAGACGCCTTGCCTGCGTGTTCTCTCTCATCATAGTATTTTCCATCGCAAGGTTCGCAATAATGCACTGCTGGTCAGTACTGGCAAATCCTCGTATATCCGGCAAAAGTACTTCACGCATATGCTGATACCAGACTGAATACTCCTTTTCATACTGTCTCGACAGCGCAAAGGCTCTCTCGGAATAAAAGAAACCATACAGCGCAATCCTGCGGCAACGCTGTATATCCTTCCTATCCACTGCCCACAGATATTTTGTAAAAGCAACCTTTGTCTCTGCCGAGACATTTAACCGATATATTTCGTCCCGAAGATCTTTTACATATCTACTGTCAAGCTTACTTCTCTCCTTTAATGACATAACAAGCAACTGCACATATTTTTCCCATTCATTTTTTTTCCTTTTCTCCGGACTAAAATACACATATTTTTCTTCTTTTAATGGGAATGCAGGCTCCAGCTTACACAAAACAGGTTCCAGCCAGTCATTTTGGTAAACTGCCGACACGAACACAGGCAGTTTGGAAAGCTCCAGAATCTGTTCCTCCGACAAGCCTGCAGCCCTTCCAACAAGCTCACGATCAGACAAATCGGGCAAACGCAGAATAATCTTCGTGTTTGTGTTTCGGATTGCCGACATGTCCATTAGTCCCGGTGACTGATCCGCAATTATAAATCCTTCCCCATAAGTACGCATCTCGGCAATCGAATTCGCCAGCAGCTCCACAGCCTTTCCTGCCACATTTGCACTTTCCTGACCTGTGTCATGTGCAGTTCGCCTCAAGATATTATGTGCTTCCTCCAATACCGTTACATGGCGGAGCGGAAGATTCATTCCTCCCTCTGCCCCCATTCGATACTCTTGAAGCTTCATCACAAGAATTCCCATGATAAGGGACTTTGTCTCGGAAGAACCAATGCGGGATAAATCAACAATCACATTCTCATCAAACAGCCTGTACCCGGGAATTTCATTTGACGCAAATATCTGCCGATAAATTCCATTGGTAAGGGACTTTATCCTTGTACATAATGCACCCTTATAATCCCCCTTGCTGTCCGCCGAGTATTCGGATTCCTCCATGACAAGGTTAATCTGCTGCAGGACATCCGCAAATGTCGGATATAAAAATTCCTCATCCGAGTTCCTATACTGGCATTTTGATTGTGTCAAGTCCCATCCCGCTGCCATATAGGCGCGCTCCACCGCTTCCTTCAGGACTGCGGGCATGGCTGCATACATTGGCCAGCAGACGTTAAAAATTTCAATCAGCCTGTCAATATGTTCCAATACATGGATTTCTTTCGGAAAGCTGAATGGATTTATCCGAAGTAGCGGTGTTTTTTCAGAATTACTGCCAAATACATAAACATCATTTCTGTTCCCGTACCGGTTCTTATACTCGCCCTTCGCAGGCTCAATTACCAAAAATTTAATCTTTTGGTTTTGCGCAGCCTTTACATTCCTCTGCATCAGTGTATCCAGCATGTGGTAAATCATTGTGGATTTTCCGGAACCAGTAGACCCTGTGATAAAGGTATGCATCGTAAGGCTTTCCAAATCTAGCGATACTGTAGAAAAGTCTCCGTCAACTTTTCCCATATGATACAGTTTTCCTATGGGAAGTTCCTGATTCTCTGGAATCAATCGTACATTTCTTCCAAATGCCGCCATCGGAATCACCGTAATGCCATTAACGGATTTCTTAGGAAACCCTACTTGTATTGCCAGTTCATTGCCGCTTATTACAGAAGCTGGCGAGACAACAATCTGTTCTCCATCATCTGCATTTACTGTATTACTGAAGCGAGGATGAACAAATACCTCCAAATACTTTGAAATTAATTTCGTCTCATCCTTCCGATACCATGTATTGATATGGGATGCCTGTATTCCCGAATCCTTTCCCCGAAGGATTGCATTATAGTTGCCTGCAACTGCAAGCGCCTCCTCTCTGGTATCTGCAAGGCAGTAAGACGCACATTCAAACGCCCCAAAGCTTTCACAGTTGTCCAGGCGTTCAAGATTGCGGTCAATTTTGTCCAGCAGCGCACGTACTGTTCGATTTTCATAGTTCATCTGTAAGCTTTTCCCAATTGTCTTTGATGAACCTACTGTCTCCGTGAGGGACTTGCTGCGCTGGCTGGATTCTGTCTTTGTATCCGTTCTCCCTGACGTATCTGATATACCCGAGCTTTTTCCCCTCGCATACCCGGCTCCCGCGTTTACACGAAACACCTCCGAAATACCGATATCAACCCCGCCATTTACAGATACCGACGAGAATTTTCCGTTAGACATCGTCTTACTTTGCGCCATCGCGATTCCCGTAGAAATTCCTTTGCTGATTCCCTCCGTGTTTGCCTTCGACAGAGACTGTGCATCACTCTCTGACATGGTCATGGAACTACTGCGAAATGTTGACAGCTGTGTATGGAGCATTTCATATCCACGTTTCATAACCTGTACTTCACTGGACGAAATCGGGTCTGCAATCATCAATATCGTATATTTCATTCCTCTCAGGGAATCGACGAGGTTTTCTATTCCCTGTACATAGGAAGTTATTTCCGACTGTTTTTCATTTCTTGGCGCCACAATGCCTGACACTGACGATATACTCTTTCCCCCTTGTCCGCCAAATATATGATTCTGTAATACTTCTATCTCTGACTGGCTAAGGCTTTGAATCTCCGCTCCTGCCATATTGCCGGACAAAGCACCCGAAAATGCTATTCTGTCCGCTTTTCTGCGCTCCTTGTCCGACATGGCATCTCTGCGGAATTCCTTCGACAAGATTCCGATATAATATTCAATCGCTCCGCCATCGCTTGTGATTATGGTCACAAGCGTGCTTTTAATGGAATACACGACATTAACAATCGTTGTCAGCTTATCCAGAAAATTTTCTTCCCTATTCCACACAAGCTTCGTCAGCTTATAAAACGCCCCAATTTCCTTCACGTCAATGTCTGTGTCCATCGCAGAAGGAGACAGGATTTTATAGGATTCCAATTTATCCAGATAATTCTTGGTAATGATACTGGTGGCGTTGTCAATTGAGCGCACAAGCTTTTTATCCAGTCCGGTTCTAACCACCTCAAGCGCATTTCCCATATATCCGCCCTCCTACCGTTTTGCCATTTCATGCCCAAGCAGTTCAATATAAGCCTGATACGCGGCAATCTCCGCGTCCTTGTCCTCACATTCCTGTATCAGCATTTCAAATTCCTTGTTCATCTCCGCCAGCAGGGAATCCTGCACATTCCTGCTTATCGCATTCATGGATTCTCTTAGCTCTCTGACTTTCGCAGTGAGCTTTGTGCTCAGTTCATCATAAATTCCTGATATCGCTTTTGCCTGTGCCTGCACCAGTGCTGTTCTCTCGGCTGCCGAGGTCAGCCTTCCTGTAAATCTTCCTGCAATTCCATTCATGGCATCTGAAAAGTCCAAATGGAATACCGGAAACTCAATCGCACCCACAACCTCCTCCACCATGATTCGTATTAACGAAGAATCGTATTTTTCGCTGCCCATGTCGAAATTTCTTATGACAACATCCAGCAGCTTCCGCTTGATTTCCTTTACCTGTATTGCCTCCGAAAATACTTTTTCAATCTGATTCGTGGCTTCCATGGCATATTTGCGCAGATTGTCAATGGCATCGCTCGCCACACAGTACGAATAGTGCTCCGTGTGGGTTGTGTATTCCGTATGGGTTTTCCACCAAGTCCACGGCTTATACCACGTAGAATCCGACACGGTATGCGCTTCCTGCACGGTTTTCGACCCTGTATACTCCTTTAGACTCGAATAATCCTTACTTGCCGACCGAAGCTCCCGAACCCCCTCCGCTTTCTTTGACTCAAGTTTTGCGGACAGTTCGCTAAACACCACAGTAATATCGGCTTTGACATTATTAATTTGTCCTTCTATCACGCTTCGCTGCTCTATCAGGTTTTCCCTGTCATTTCCTGATAATACGTCCAGACGCTTCTGCGCCTTTTCCTTGTATCCCAGCAGCAGTGCCCTCAATTTCTCCTCGGCATCCGGTATAAACCCTTTGGCTCTCTTTTCCAAAATGGCTTCCTTTTCCCTGACCACCTCGTCAAAAACCTTCTGTACCGCCTCAAAATTGCCAAGTCGACGAAGATCTTCCTGCAAGTCTGTAGAAAACGTTTTAAGTGCAGAGGCGACATTGTTTTCCTCCGCACTGTACTCATCTGCATTCTTTCTTGACATATTATATGCCATTGATGAAACCAGAATCGGTTCAGAACATTCAGAAATCACTTCAATCAGCTCGCGGCTGCTGCCCCTTGCCTGCAAATCCCTGGTAAATTCCTCCACCTTGGCTTTTGCGCGCCGTCTCAGCTTCCTCTGAATGATTTTACCTGCCTTGGGAATATTGTCCGCCGTATTTTCATCCTCCCCAAAAATATCATCCTCCTCCGTGGGCATACGCAGAACATCCCGGACACCGCTGTCATATTTGCTGGCAATCAGCACCAGCTTTTTCACGCCATTTTGCGGTAATTGGCTTGAAAGCAGAATCCAGTCACTCTTATCCAGAAAGCTTCCGGACTGGCTAAGGAAAAACACAACATCACAGACCTCCATAAACTCCTTTGTCCGAATGGTGCGCGACGCAATCGGGTCGTTGAGTCCCGGCGTGTCCACAATCGAAAGTCCCTCAAACTCTTTTTTGTGCAGAAAAAGCGTCACTGCTTTCACGATTGGCGTAAATTTTCCGTCCTCCCCTACATAGTCGTTCAGATGCGCGATTAAATCCTCATATGTATCAAAGTGAATTTCCTCTTTCTTCCGCTGCAGGTACATGTGCGGTTCAACACCATTTTTTCTTACCATTGAAACGATTTCCCTGGCAGATGTATATATCTCGTCATCCAAATCCACACCCGCATTTTCTTCCAGTACTGACCACTCATCTTCTGTATAATACTCTATCTGAATCACATTTTCCTCTGCATATTCCATTTTGGTCAGTGTTGCCGTTTTAGGCGTCGATGCCTTGGGCAGAATCTCCTGACCATCAAAAAGAAGTGTGTTCAGAAAGGAGGATTTTCCGGCTTTCACCTGTCCCACCACGCCGATATTAAGCTTTCTTTCTTCCCGGAAAAAGTCCTCTGTCTTTAACCGGAAATTTGCAATAAGTTTTTCCAACCCGGCAATGTCTTCCTGCTTTGCCTTTTCTGACAGATTGCTTATGATTTTTTGAACATCCTCTATGAAATTGGTAAACTGGGCGTTGTTTATCTGTAATATTTCCATTTTGCTTTCCTCTTTCTGTGGTTATATGTCATTTTTCACCAAAATCGATTACTTTCATCAATGAACTCAAATGTTACATTCTCTCCTTCATACTTCTTTGTCAGCCATTGCTCAATCTTTTTACCAGAATCAGATGGGTGTGATATCACCCCAACGCTTCCGCAAGAATATCCTTTTTCCACCTTAAATTGAAAAAGTGTGCCATCCTGCGATGCTTTTACATATGTTGTAGAACCTTGCTTGGGTCGATACTCCGCAATATTATCCCCTTTGCTTACCTTACTTATCTGCCTCACCTTCCATGACAAAGAATACCCTCCCCACAAATCGTCATTATAGACTTTAACGCAGACGTATCTGAACAACCAAAACGCCTTTTCTATTGTGTTTTTACCAATACAATATTCAAAATCGTCTATATATGGAAGTACTTTCTCAATATCTGCTTTTTTAGTATTTTTAATGTCCTGATAAAGCGCAATTTTAGCTAATATAACACTTGTCTCCATATATGATGCATCCACTCCCAGCAATACACATAACTGCGCGATATACTCTATGACCTCCCCATTTGCCTCCTCAACAAAATTTGCAACAATAAGTGCATCTACAATAAAAAACAGCCTATAATCTGTATTCAATAATTCACCTATCTCAAAATAGACATCTTTCTCTAATTCCAGACTTTCAGCATATACATCTTCCAACTCCATATCCAAACGTGATTCTTCCAGAATCTATTGTATAAATACTATTTTTTCTGTAATACTGTTTGTATCTATCTGCATCACACTAAGCAATAATTCTATATAAAGTTTACAGGCATATCCGTCCTCCAATAGGGCAAGTGGATGATTGGCAAACGGTACATTCTTTGCAAGCATCCGTATCATGTCATAATCCATTCCCATATTGTCATTTGAAGTACGGATTTCCTGAATCTCCCTGCTGATACAGTCCAGAGAATTTACTGCCCCCTGTATCGTTGTTTCCAGTTCTTTCACTTCTTTTTGTATATCCAATAAACTTTTCATTTCATCTCTCCAAATCAAACATTATATTATACTCACGACAGATAAAATCTGCCATTCGTACCGTGCCAACTGTAACCGCAAAGAGGCACATTCCCTTATGTGACTGTACGCATCATATGATACTCACCAGTCAGTCTTTTCGACCGCCAGCATAACACGAATTAAAAACTTTTCTTCACCTAAATGAAATTAAATAATCTCAAACCGATTCTATTGTTACACCTGTTCCGTACTTTTCCTTCAGCCATTGCTTAATTTCTTTTTCCGTATCAGAAGGATGCGAAATCACCCCAATTCTCGTATAACTTTCAATTCCCCAAAAAGAAAATGTTGAAGAATCTTTTTTCTTACATAACCGAAATCGAAAAAGTTTACCGTTCTTTGATGCATAAGCCGTCTGGGTCGGACCTTGTTTTCGTCTATACTTCGCAATTACATCCCCTTTATTTACCATACTTCTTTGCTTCACCAACCATGTAAAAGAAGAATCTGCCCGCAAATCATTATCATTAATATCAACGCAAACTACTCTGCACTTTGGATCCACTATCTCCATTATATCTTTTGCTATACAATATTCATATTTATGTATAAACGGCATCACTCTTTCCATGTCTGCACTTTCTATATTTTCAACACTCTGTTCAAGTGCAATTTTTGCCAGTACAATACAGTTTTCAATGTATGATTCATTTGTTCTCATCAATGTGCAAAGCTTTCCGATGTACTCCGTCGCCTCTTCATTAGCTTTGCCAACAAAATTTGCAACAATAAGTGCGTCTACAATAAAAAACATCCTATACTCTGTATTCAATAATTCACCTATCTCAAAATAGACATCTTTCTCTAATTCAAGACTCTCAGCATATACATCTTCTAGTACCATATCCAGGCGTGATTCTTCCAAAATCCATTGTATAAATACCATTTTTTCTGTAATACCGTTTGTATCCATATGCATCACACTAAACAATAATTCTATATAAATTCTACAGGCATATCCGTCCTCCAATTCGGCAAGCGGATGATTGGCAAACGGTACATTCTTTGCAAGCATCCGTATCATGTCATAATCCATTCCCATATTGTCATTTGAAGTACGGATTTCCTGAATCTCCCTGCTGATACAATCAAGGGAATTTACTGCACCCTGTATCGTTGCTTCCAGTTCTTTCACTTCTTTTTGCATATCCAATAAACTTTTCATTTCATCTCTCCAAATCAAACGTTATATTATACTCACGACAGATAAAATCTTCCGTGAGTATCGCGCCAGCCGCAGCCGCGAAGCGGCATATTTCCTTATGCGGCTGTGTGCATCATTTTATACTGGTGGTCAGCCTTTTTGACCGCCAGTATAACCCGTTACTCCTCGCAACAGGTCATTTATACGAATATCCTTGGAATCAATCGCAAGACTATTTGTGATTAGCTCCGCCAACTCACTTGCATACTCGCCCCCGCCAGCCTTTTTATTGATTACCGGCTTTATTCCACGAAATGCTTCTTCTAAGAATGACTCAACGGAAGAATCTGCCTTTATCCCCTTTTCTTTCAGGTACGCTTCAAGCAGCCGCAGCGGACTTTGGTTTTTCTCTTGTAGCAAATCGATTTCCGAAGGCTCTGGCATCGCAATCCCTACGATATCCGATATATATTTAATTTCCGTAAAAAACGCATCCTGTAGCTCCTTTAACTGCCTGCTGACGTTTTTCAGCTCATTTACAGAGCCTTGTGCATCTCTTACAAGCTGCTGTAACGGCTCCAATACCTCTTCATCAATATCCTCCGCAGTCAGCTTTGTGAGTGATAGGTTTAACTTCCACAGCCTTTGGTTCTCCTCATCGATTTCGTCTTCATAGAAATCCCTGCAGCGCACAAAAAGTTCCTTAAAATTACGTGCAAAATTGGACTCATAAACCTCCTCGTTCCATGCCGCAATCTGCTTCCTGATTTTCGCGGTATCCGCTTCAATGTATGCCGAGAGCGCATCATCCTCAATCTGTTCCGACTTACAGCTGAATGCACAGACATCAACGAACAGGATGCCTTTCAGTTCAAGATTCAACCGTATTTTCGCTATAATTTCCTGCAAATCTTCCAGATTCTTCTTGTCCGCCTTGTTGACAATAATCAGCTTCGGTATATCCGCGCGAATGGTCTTGATAAACTTAATATCTTCCTCCGTTATCGTCCCCGCATCCGCCTGCACAAACCACAGAATATAATTGCTCGCATTTAACTGCCCCCTCGCAATCTGTTCATCCGTCTTGGCAGAATACTTTTCCGAATCCGGTTTTGAATATCCCGGCGTATCCAGAAATGCTATATTCTCATACTTATGCAGCGGAGTCGAAAAAAAGATATTCTCTAAAATGTGACCCAGCGTAACGCCATCCGATACCGTATGGTCTTCCTCGTCCTCCAGCTCCCCAAAGCCATGCGCAACCTTTCGGATATCCCGCGGCTGCATCTGCACCTGAGCGTCAAATACATTGATTCCCATGACTTCATGTTTTTCACCACTCACGATATAAGTCGGCACGGAAGTTGAGGGATCAATATCTGCCGGAAGCACCTTGCGCCCCATCAGGGCATTTAAAAAACTGGACTTTCCGCTCGAAAAACCGCCGCCAAGCGCAATGATATTTTTTCCGATCAGCTTGTCGTACAGGATAAAATCACGAAACTTTTCGTACTCTGACTTAAAATCCGTATACAGCGTATAAAAATCCTCCGGTGCATGTTTCCCCAAAGTATCAGGAATTTTTTTTCTGATGATTTCCTCAATCTTGGTCAAGTCAACCACCAGTTCCTGATTTTTTCCGGGCTGCCGCATAATGCTGCAAAGCAGTTCAAAATTTGCCAGCAGTTTTTCATAAGTCTCTGTCTCACACTGCATTTCTCTCTCCTCCATTCGCCGTTTGCTATAAAATCAGCTCCCGCAATTCCTCTAATTTTGCCAAATCATTCTGTATCCCTATTACATACTGCTCTTTATCCTTCTTTTCATCATCTATTCTTGTCCGCACATCCGTCATCGCCTTTTCCAGTGTACTGCGCTGACGCGCAAGTTCATCCTCTATGGAGGTGTTCATCAGCTTAATCTGTTCTGTGACGGCCGTCTGGATACCATGCTCCACTTCCCGCATAATCTGCGGATAGACTTCGGACTGCAGCTTCATGCGGATTTCACCGCGCATCTCCTCGCGCTGTTTCTCTTCCTTCTGTTTATTAAGAAATGCCATGATACCGGCTGCTATAAGTCCCAGTACAGGAGCTCCCAATACCAGCCCTGCGACGATAGCGACAACGGATGTCGTAATGCTGCTCTCTGACTCCTTTAAATCATAATGAAAGTTTACACAGACATCCCCAAGCCCCTCTCCGTTGAAACACTTCTTGACACGCTTTAAGTATCGCTCCATTTTAGGAATCAGCCGCTCGCTTACGCTTGCATTAACTGTGTTTCTGACAACAGAATTGAGGTGTTCATTAATGCTCTGTTTATTCATTGTCATCGTGACAAATGTAGGTTCCTCTGCTTCAAGAGCCTCTCTGACATCCATCTTGATTTCCTCGACAATGTCCGCAGTCTGTGTGTCAAAATCATCTTTTTCCGTTGCATACCCATCCTCTAGCAGATTTAACTGCCTGCCGATTTTTTCTTCCTCCTCGTCAAGCTCAGATTCACTCAGTTCCCTGCTTTTTAACAACGTTTTTAGATAGTTTTCCGTATTGTCCAATGCGGAAAGCGTGCCTGACTGAAACTTCTTCGATAAAATGTTCTGGGACTGTTCCTGAATATCTTCGAGGAACTCACGCACTTCGTCAGCCTCTCCCATAAAACTGCTCGTCAGGCAGATTTTGATATCCCTGTCCCCAATATATCGTTTCAGGCTTTCTTTCAAATTAAAAAGTGTTTCCTCAAACGCATCATTACACTTATCATCTTTGGTTACAACAACACATATCGGCATTTCATTCAGCACAAGCTCTTTTAGTATATTTCCAACGCTTGCACGCACAATCAAATCGTCCGCCGGAAAAGCCACCATGTACACAAGACTTTTAGGAAGATAATTGTCTATCGCTTTATTGTGTATCTCAAACCCTGACTCAAACCCCGGCATATCCACAATCATCACATCCGGAATTTTTTCCAAAAAAGAATTTTTCAGACCAATTCTTACATGTGTAACTGTTTTCGCATCAGTTTCGATTCTCCGGTATTCTTCGAGTTCTACCTTCTCACAGTTTCCATTTTCCATATAAAGGCGCACGCAGTCACTTCCGCTATAGATAATTTCGGCAGGCACTGCCGTTTCAGGTGTGATATCCTCTTTCAGAATCTTTCTTGAATATCCCAAAAGTGTATTCACAAGCGCACTCTTTCCAGAAGAAAACTTTCCTATAATCGGCGTGCAGACCTTTGCCTCAGGAATCTCCCTTAATATGTCATCAATGTATTTCACAGACAGTCCGTATGCACTATTGATATCCTTCAGTTCCGTTAATGCTCTGATTATATTCTCCATCTTGATACTCCTTTTTCCTTTTTATGTGTTTTTTCTGCATTACCTGTTAAAATCTATATATCCAAAACCTCCACCATCTCCCCTTGGCTCCGAAGCCACATATCAATCCCTTTGCCAAACACCTCCGCCGCTACGATATACCCATCCTCATCATGATGGATAACCTCCGCCGTCGGCAGCCTGTCCTTGACCGCCTCGATGGAATCCCCCTTGTAGCGGAACTTCACGCGCCGCAGTTTTCCGCCGTACATAAACTGTACCCTTTTGCGAAATTCTCCCTCCTCAAAGCGGTCTTTGTAAGGAATATAAAATTGTTCTTTCAATATTTTTAAGCTGTTGATGCGGTCAATGCGGTAGATTGTCGGAAATGCGTCATTGATGACATCAAAATGTTCCCTGACCTCGTCCGCATCGTCAATAAACGCTGCCATATAAAAATAAAATTCCGAAAAGATGATGGATACTGGCTTAAGCTTTCGTCTGACAACCTCCTGCCCTTTCATTTTCCGGTACTCGATTTCTATGTAATGACAGTTCTGTATCGCCTCGCCGATACTCCACATGGTATCGACAAAAACTGTATTGTGCTGCGGCTGCACATAATAGAACTGTTCATTTTGAATCAGTTCCCTGACAAGCTGGTGGTTTTCGGGTCTCGCGCAGCAGTCCACCAGACGCTGCAGCATGGAGTCCATTTCCTTTTTCGTAAATGCCCTGCTGTCCAAAAGGATTTTGCAGATTGCAAGGATTTCACTGTTTGTAAATTTCATTCGTGAAGCCTGCACAAGCTGGTAGCTGTCCTTTGCACGGTCATATTCCACAGTGTTGACAACGCCTGTGTTTTCAACATTCAGCGACAGGAAATTGCGGATTTCATCAATGTCGCGCTGAATGCTCCTCGGGCTGACACCATATTTTACAGCCTCCTGCGCTTTATAGAGCGCGCCGCCGTTCATCAGTGTTGTATACATACTGAGTATGCGCTCCATTTTCCCGTTTTTTTCAAATTCATTATCCATGCTTTTCACTCCATTCCAATGCCTGTACTTAATAATGACATATATAATCTAATTTTAACGGAATACTGTCGATTTTACAAATATTATGTCAAATTTTTTCCACACTTTATTCTCCCAAAATAATCCAGCTAAATAAATACTCATCTGCGGCACAAATAGTTTCTGAACAGTTCCGGAGCCTGCATGTCATCCTGCACATTCCAAATTATCTAATGTTAAAATTATATAATTTATACATGAGTTATGCAAGCAGTTTTTAACGGTTATAATAAAATAAACAGGAGGATTTTCAATGGTACGTTTACGGGTTTTAGATATATTAGAGGAACAGGATCATACCAAATACTGGCTTTATAAGCAGATGGAAATGAGTTACCAGAATTTTTCCAAGCTCATTAATAACGAAACGCGTTCCATCCGCTATGAAAATATTGAAAAGCTCAGCAAGCTTTTGGACTGCCCTGTAGGCGACCTGTTTGAAACAATAAATGCTCCTGATGAAGAAGACTGCTGAAAGCAGCCGGATTCTTTCATTTATTTATCATGATTATACCACGTTGCATGGACACATGGCTGTCCATGTTTTTATTTTTTCCATTTTTCTAGTTCGTATGACTTGTAAGGCACAATTTGCAGCAAATCTGTGCACCGCTCCAAAATTTGCCTGCACACAATCGAATAGGAGGAATTTCTCTTAGCGCGCCTTGCCCCGTCCTGTCTCAGAAGTGCCATCAATTCCCGACTATCCGCCGTTCTGCCGCGAAAATTGTAACAAAATGTTTACAATTCTATTTCAACAACAAATTGACTTCTTAAAAAGATATCGATATAATATTATACTGAAATAATAATTGCATGGAGGAATATTTATGTTACAAAAAGATAAGATTGCGAAAGCACCAAATTCTGGCGAAAAAAACAGTCTTAGCAAAAAGATTATTTCTAAAATGGCACTGATCGTTGCTGTTATTTTTTTGTTGACTGTCTTGATGTCAGCTATTCTTGCAGCCAAATCGTTGATTCAGGTAAACAAAGAAAAACTTACCGCAGTTGCCTATGAAAATGCATTTTTACTTGCAAACGATATCGAAAGCTCCTATGGAAAAGCAGTTGCATTTGCCGGCTCTCTGCGAAACATTTCTACTTTGGACCCAAAAGAGCAAAGAAATGCAATTGACACTGCTTTAGTGGGCCTTTTAGAGGGTGGAGATGACTTTACCACAGGATTTGCTTATTTTGAGCAAAATAAAATTGCCGATGCCAACGGCGTTCCTTATTCTGTGCATAAAAAGGACATTGCTTATGAAGCAGTTGTCTATCCAAATGAACAAAACACAGGATACCTTTTTGAAAAACATGAAGACGCCTTTGATAATTACGAAAAAGAATATTACATGCAGATAAAGCAGACAGGGGAACCCTATGTTATGGACCCTTACATATATGAACTGATGGGAGAAAACATTATGATGATCAGCATCATTGCTCCTGTCTGGGACGCTGAAGATGTATTTCTTGGTGTGTCTGGAGTAGATGTGGCACTGGATAATATGCAGGAAAAATTGCTGGTTAACACTGACTACAAATCTGCGCATTTGGTAGCGCTTGCAGAAGATGGAACGATTTTGGTTGATTCTGCCGATGATACTACGCTTGGAAAACACGCTTCTGATGTCGGTTATGATACAATGGTAAAAAATGCAGATAAAATTCACGCCATGCCAGAAGGAGAGCATGAAAACAGCCGTTATATTATTCAGCGTGGCAAAAATTATAGTACAGGAAAAAGAGGGATTTCGGTTTCTATTCCGCTCACGGTTAATGGAAAAACACAGTGGACCTTGCATCTGTCTGTCAACAACAGCGAATTCAATGGGCCCATTATAGAAGGCGCTGGAAAACTCACTTTTATTGTAATATTGTTGGGCACGATACTGTTAGTCTCAGTGAACCGAATTATCAAAAACTCATTGGCTCCGATTCAATTAATTACAGACGAAGCAGCTAGGTTAGAAGCCGGTGATTTGAATATACATATTGATATCCAGTCTGATGATGAATTGGGACGCCTTTCACAGGCATTTAATCATATCAGCGAGACTATCAGCAACTACGTGAAGGATATTTCCGATCAGCTTTCCCAAATGGCTGAGAACAACATGGATATTACTATCACACAGAACTATATTGGTGATTTTATCCCCATCCAGATATCTATTGAAAAAATTTCTCAGTCCTTAAATGACACTTTGCATCAAATTGTTGTTTCTGCCGATGAAGTTTCTCACAGTTCGCAAAGTGTTTCAGACGGTGCACAAGTTCTCTCGGATGGCGCTACAGAACAGGCAGCAGCAATTGATCAGTTGGCGGCTTCCATAGACAGTCTTGCAAAAGATGTGGCGGCAAACGCAAATGATGCCCAAAATGCCAACCATTCTGTTTCTGAAGTCAACAAATGCATAGAAAAAAGCAATCAGGAAATGGAACACCTAATTCATGCAATGTCAAATATCAATCATGCTTCTGTCCAAATCGAAAAAATAGTGAAAACGATTGAAGACATTGCCGGACAAACGAACCTACTTTCTTTAAATGCTTCCATAGAAGCCGCAAGGGCTGGATTGGCAGGAAAAGGATTTGCTGTTGTTGCAAATGAAATTCGTGAACTGGCAACGAAGAGTGCGGAAGCAGTCAATCAAACAGCAGATTTGATCGAAAGCTCCCAAAAAGCTGTAGAAAATGGTATGGAAATTGCAGATAACACTGCCAAATCTCTTGAAGCGGTTGTAAAAGGAGCAGAAGAAATTTTAGGTTCTATGGATAAAATCAGCAATGCTTCACAAAACCAGAATACAGTATTGGAGCAGCTTGCAGAAAATATTGATCTCATCAGCAAAGTGGTTCAATCTAACTCTTCTTTTGCGCAAAACAGCGCTGCAACAAGTTCAGAATTGTCTAGTCAGTCAAAGCGGCTACATGAATTGGTAAACCGCTTCCATTTAAAGCAATAACACTGAAACATATTACGCTGAACATAAACAGGCGCTCCAAAATGAGCGCCTGAATAAATTTTATCATATAAACTTTCAATCAATTGTTAATATCAACGGCTTCTTGCCCATAAGTTCACAGCTTCTTTTATCTGG
>OFGE01001790.1_pt1 | contig 17629 bp, 13 predicted proteins | sample 1521681 | NCBI WGS metagenome assembly OFGE01 (sample SAMEA3504093, study PRJEB24116) | mouse gut metagenome | biome: mouse gut; feature: mouse-associated habitat; material: faeces | place: Denmark | collected 2011
CTATAGTAATACTATAGTGCGAATAAATTCGTTTGTCAAATACATATTAACAATAAAATCTGTTTATTTTAAAAGATTTAGATTGAAGATAATTGCTGGTACTTGTTTGAAATATTAAGGCATTAATATTAAAATCAGGTTGTAATGAAAGAAGCATAAACGAGAGGGGGTGTTGATAAAGAGCATACATAAAAATATCATTCACGAGAATGGTTTCTTAGTATTTATACGCGACAAGAACAGTATCGGATAAAATCAGGCTGAAATTTGGCGAACAGGTAAGGCAGAATATATTTGAGCAAAACCACACTTAATAGGAGATTTCTATGAAAAAAAGATATATTTTTTTCCGGGGACTTATTGCGACCCTGGATTTATACACAGATGAATTTGTAAGGATTTATATGCAGCAGGGAGCGGAATGCCTTGTTTTGGATGCATGTCATATGGAAGATGAAATGGTGCGCCTGAAAGCGTTTTTGCTGGAGAAGGTGACGGCAGTAATTTCTATGAATAATATCGGTATGCATTTAGAGTTTGAACAGGAGCAGAATATCTGGGACCAATTCCAGATTCCTTTTTATAATATTATGATGGATCATCCCTTCCATTATAAAAAAGCATTGGACCATGCGCCGGAGCAGATGATCCTGCTTTGTATGGATGAAAATCATGTGCAGTATGCAGAAAGATTTTTTCCAAACATCCGTCAGGTAAAGTTTTTTCCTCATGCAGGAATTGAGCTGGCGGATTTTACGCCAAAGGTGCCGATCGCAGAACGAAAAATTGATGTGCTGTATGCAGGGGGCCTTGCCCGCTATGCGGCGGAAGGGCTGGTGCCTGATCTTGGAAAAATCAAGGAATTTGACGCATTCGAGCTGGTCCATCGTGCACTGGAACGTTTGATACAAGAGCCGGAGCTTACGACAGAATATGTAATAGAACAATGCTTAAAAGATATTAATTTTAAATATAATAATATAGAATTGGGCGGAATAATATCGGAGCTGCGTTTTTTGGATTCTTTTGCAGTATCCTTTTATCGGGAACAGGCCGTTCGTACGCTGGCGGAATCCGGCATTACGGTTACGATTTTCGGCGCAGGGTGGGACAGGTGCGAATGGGAGCATGAGAACATCGTTTACGGCGGAGAGCTGCCGCCTGTCCAGATTCTGGCACTTATGAATCAGAGTAAAATTGTGCTGAATACAATGACGTGGTTTAAACGGGGAGCACATGACCGTATTTTTAATGGAATGCTTGCAGGCGCGGCAGTGGTCAGCGATACATCGCAGTACATGCAGGAGCATTTTACAAGCGGCAGCCAGCTGCAGCTGTTTTCCTTAAAAAACTTAAATGAAATGTCAAGGCGTGTCAGATATCTGCTGGAGGATACAGACGAGGCGCAGTGTATGGCTGATTGTGGATATCAGTCTGCATTAGAGCATCATATGTGGAAAAACCGTCTGGAAGAGCTTATGGCACCCGTAATGAAATAGTAATTTTATTCCTGCGGGGCAGCGGGCGGAATACAGACTGCCGTAATTTGGAGACGGCTTGTATTATTAATGTTATAGGGAAGGAGCAGAGAGATGAAATTTGAAAATAAAAGAATATTAATCTATAAGTGGCGGGCGTATAACTATCTGGATGTCCATCAGACGTTTTTAACTATGGGATTTGAAGTCGATCTTATCGAACAGCATCTTCCGTCGTATGATGAGGATGCAGGGTTTTCAGAGCGTCTGACAAAGGTTTTACATAGCAGGCCGTACGATTTTGTATTTACAATTAATTATTTTGGAGTCGTATCGGATACATGTGAGCAGTTTGGCATACCTTATGTGTCATGGTCATGCGACAGCCCGCTGATCAGTATGTATCATGAATCCGTATACAATGAATGTAATTATATATTTTTATTTGATAAGGCAGGCTATTTATTCTTTAAGCAGATGGGAATACAGCATATCTGGCATCTTCCACTGGCAGTGGACGCAGACCGAATTGATCATATTATTAAAAATGCGGACGATTTAAAGTTATATCAAAATACAATTTCTTTTGTTGGAAGCCTATACGAGAGGAATGAATATGACAGGCTGATACCGACGCTGCCGGCGTACCTGCAGGGGTATTTTGACTGTGCAATGGAGGCACAGATGAATATCAGCGGAGGAAATATTTTGGAGCCGCTTTTGACAGACGATATCTGTATTCAGCTGCAGCGGCATTACCGGCTGGAAAAGACGGAACGGTCATTTTCAGATCTAAGGCTGATTTTTGCAACGACCGTTCTGGGGTTCAAGGTAGCAAAGGAGACGAGGATCAGCTGCCTGTTGGAATTGGTGAAAAAATATCCGGTTTCAATTTATACGAATAGTAATACGCATAATCTTGTTAAAGTGGATTACCGGGGGTCTGTCGATTACTGGACACAGATGCCGAAAGTATTTTATGGCAGCCGGATAAACCTTAATTTTACGATACCAAACATTAAAACCGGCATACCGCTGCGCGTATGGGATGTGCTGGGGGCCGGCGGATTTTTAATGACAAATTTCCAGGCGGAGATCCCCTATTATTTCAAGCATAAAGAAGATTTGGTCTGCTTTGAAAGCGTAGAGGAGCTGGTGGAGCTGGCAGGGTATTACCTGGCACATGACGGGGAGAGGAAAGGGATTGCAATGCGGGGGTACCAGAAGGTTTGCCAAAGGCACACATATCGGGAGCGGGTTTGTGAAATGATGAAAATTGTAAGTGGCAGCGAATAAAAGGGGATGCCGCACGAAGGAAGGAGAGTTCTTTCGTGCGGCAGTTCTTTTATATAGTTGGTTCATGGATTTTGACCAATAGAACGAAGATATTTTTTCCCTTTTTGTAAGATTTTCCGGTTGTATTTGCCAATTTTTTCTGTATAATGTTAGTAAACTAACATAAAACGTTAGAAAGCTAACATCTTGTCCGGCAAAAAATATCGAAAGAGGGAACACCAGTGGAAGAGAAACGCTACATTGGATATGAGATCAAAAGCATCTCCCATCTGATCCGCAGGAAGCTTGACATTGCATTTTCAGCGCCCGAGTACGACGGCATGACCGGGGTACAGCACGCAATCATGGGTTATATCATGCACCATGCCAAACAGGGTGAAGTATTCCAGCGCGATATCGAAAAAGAATTTTCCCTCCGGCGTTCCACCGTCACTGTTATGCTGCAGGGCTTCGAGCAAAAGGGATATATTTTGCGTGTTCCGGTCAGCCGCGATGCAAGGCTCAAAAAAATCGTCCTGACCGAAAAAGCAGAGCAGTTACAGGAACGCTCCTGGCGTGAAATGGAACGGTTCCACCAGAAATTAGAAGAAAACCTTTCGGAGGACGAAAAGGAGCAGCTTTTAAATTTGCTGGGCAAGATCAAACAAAATTTAATCAAGTGAGGAGATGACGAAGATATGCTGAAAACACTTGGTGCACAAGTCAAAGAATTTAAAGCCGATTCCATCCGCACGCCGCTTTTTATGATCTTAGAAGTGGTGATGGAAATGGTGATCCCGCTGATGATGGCGTCCATTGTAGACGACGGGGTGCAGGCGGGCGATATGGCGCATATTTACAAAATGGGCGTCTTTATGGCGCTTGCCGCGGCAGTCGGCCTTTTTGCCGGGGTGATGGGCGGCAAATACGGCGCAAGGGCGTCGGCCGGATTTGCCAAAAACCTGCGCCAGGCCATGTATGAAAACATCCAGACGTTTTCCTTTTCCAACATTGATAAATTCAGCACGGCAGGGCTTGTCACACGTATGACGACCGACGTGACCAACCTGCAGAACGCCTACCAGATGATTTTACGGATGTGTATGCGCGCGCCTGCAAGTTTAATCTGCGCACTGTGTATGGCGTTTTGGATCAATGCCAAAATTGCGACCGTTTATCTGGTTGCCGTCCTGTTTTTAGGGGGCGTCCTGATGCTTATCATCCGTCAGGCAATGAAATATTTTAACGAGCTGTTCCGCAAATACGACGACTTAAACGCCAGCGTACAGGAAAACGTCACCGGGATCCGGGTAGTGAAGGCATTTGTGCGGGAGGATTATGAAATCGGCCGTTTCCATAAAGCGAGCGGCAATCTGTACCGTATGTTTTTAAGGGCGGAATCTATTGTGGCGTGGAACGCGCCGGTGATGCAGTTTACCGTATACGGCTGTATTCTCGGTATCAGCTGGCTCGGCGCCCGCATGATTGTGCAGAATACGCTTTCTACCGGAGATTTGATGAGCCTTCTGACCTACTGTATGAATATACTGATGAGCCTGATGATGCTTTCTATGGTCTTTGTTATGATTACGTTAAGCATGGCGAGCGCAGAGCGTATCGCGGAGGTTTTAAATGAAAAGGCTGATCTGGCGAACCCAAAAGATCCCAGGATGCAGGTAGCAGACGGCAGCATTGCTTTTAAAAACGTATCGTTTTCTTATAAGAAGGATAACGAAAGCCCCGTGCTCTCCCAGGTGAATTTAAACATCCGCGCCGGGGAAACCATCGGGATTATCGGCGGAACGGGCAGCGCCAAAACCAGCCTGGTCAACTTAATCAGCCGTCTGTACGACGTGACGGAGGGCTGCGTAAAGGTCGGCGGCAGAAACGTGCGGGAATACGACATGGAAACGCTGCGCAACGAAGTAGCCGTCGTGCTGCAAAAAAACGTGCTCTTTAGCGGCACGATTCTGGAAAATCTGCGCTGGGGCGATAAAAACGCCACCGAGGAAGAATGCGTCCGCGCCTGTAAATTGGCGTGTGCGGATGAATTTATCAGCAAAATGCCCGAAAAATACGAGACGCACATCGAACAGGGCGGCACGAACGTTTCCGGCGGGCAAAAGCAGCGGCTGTGTATTGCGAGGGCGCTGTTAAAGAAGCCGAAGATTTTGATTTTAGACGACAGCACAAGCGCGGTTGACACCGCGACGGACGCGAAAATCCGCAGGGCGTTTGCCGAAGAAATCCCGGATACGACAAAGATTATTATCGCGCAGCGGATTTCAAGCGTACAGGGCGCGGACCGGATTATCGTTTTAGAAGACGGTAAGGTACACGGCTTTGGAACGCACGAAGAGCTGATGGCGTCCAATGAAATTTACCGGGACGTTTATGAGTCGCAGATGAGCGGCGAAGGAGATTTTGACAAACATGGAGGTGATGCGTAATGCCAGGGCCAATGCATGCAAGAAAAGTTCCCCCAAAGGGAAAGAATAAAATCAAAAATCCCGGAAAGCTGTTAAAGCGCCTGCTTTCCTATGTATTTCAAAACTACGGCGCAGCCTGTATCCTAGTCGTGATTTGTATTTTAATCAGCGTGCTGGCAAACGTACAGGGAACCTTATTTTTAAAGACGCTGATTGACGTATACATTATGCCGTTAATCGGGAGCGAAAACCCGGATTTTTCCGGCCTGCTGCACGCGATAATCCGCGTCGGCGGCTTTTACGCCATTGGTGTTTTAAGCACTTTTGCTTATACCCGGATTATGATCTATGTGACGCAGGGCTCATTGCGCCGCCTGCGCGACGATTTGTTCGCCCATATGGAAAAGCTGCCGATCCGGTATTTTGATACGAACTCGCACGGCAATATTATGTCGGTTTACACCAACGATATCGACACGCTGCGCCAGATGATAAGCCAGAGTATGCCGCAGCTGTTATCAAGCGGCATTACGATTTTGTCTGTTTTCATCAGCATGATAAGGCTTAGCATCCCCTTAACCGGAGTGACAATTCTTATGGTTGTCCTGATGCTTGTGGTTACGGGGAAGGTAGCGGGCGCAAGCGGCAGCTATTTTATTGCGCAGCAGGCAAATATCGGCGAGGTCAACGGCTATATTGAGGAAATGATGGAAGGCCAGAAGGTCGTTAAGGTATTCTGCCATGAAGAGGAGAGTACAAAACGTTTTCTGGAATTAAACGAAAAGCTGTTTGACAGCTCCTATAAAGCCAACCAGTACGCCAATATCCTGATGCCGTTAATCGCGCAGATGGGCAATATCAGTTATGTGCTTTGCGCTTTGGCCGGCGGTATCTTAGCGTTAAACAATATAGGCGGGTTTACGGTAGGCGGCCTTGCCAGCTTTCTGACCTTCAACAAAAGCTTTAACATGCCGATCAGCCAGGTCAGCCAGCAGCTGAACAGTATTATTATGGCTATGGCAGGCGCGCAGCGCGTGTTTGCCCTGTTGGACGAACAGCCGGAAACCAACGACGGCTATGTGACTTTAGTCAATGCAAAGGAAGAAAACGGGAAGCTTATGGAATCCGACGAGCGTACCGGGATCTGGGCGTGGAAGCATTTCCATAAGGATTCGGGCACGACGGATTATATCCGGCAGCAGGGGGATCTCGTGTTAGACGGCGTGGATTTTGGCTATACGGAGGAGAAAACCGTGTTGCATGATATCCGCCTATATGCAAAACCCGGGCAGAAAATTGCGTTTGTCGGTTCTACCGGGGCCGGAAAGACGACGATTACCAATCTAATCAATCGGTTTTATGATATTTCCGACGGGAAAATCCGTTATGACGGGATTAATATTAACAAGATTAAAAAGGAAGATCTGCGTCATTCGCTTGGCATGGTGCTGCAGGATACGCACCTATTTACGAACACCGTGATGGAAAATATCCGTTACGGGCGGCTGGATGCGACGGACGAGGAAGTAATAGCGGCGGCGAAGCTTGCCAATGCGGACGGGTTTATCCGGCGTCTGCCGAAGGGGTATGATACGGTGCTGCAGGGAGACGGAGCAAGCCTAAGCCAGGGGCAGAGGCAGCTGCTTGCGATTGCCAGGGCGGCGGTAGCGGATCCGCCTGCGCTGATTTTGGATGAGGCGACAAGTTCGATTGACACCCGGACCGAGCGGATTGTGCAGGACGGGATGGATAAGCTGATGAAGGGCAGGACCACGTTTGTAATTGCGCACAGGCTTTCTACAGTGAAGAACAGTGATTGTATTGTGGTGCTGGAGAATGGGTGTGTGATTGAGAAGGGGACGCATGAGGAATTGTTGGAGGAGAAAGGGAAGTATTATCAGCTTTATACGGGGAATAGTATTGCTATTGGTTAGAGCGTGGCTCTAAAATGCTTTTTGACAAATGTGCGGCTCATTTGGCATTCAAAGAGGTTGACAAAAAATAGAATTTTTCATTGTTTTTTTTGAATAGGTATGATATACTGTTCCTAATGGGGCATTAGCGCAGCTGGGAGCGCGCCACACTGGCAGTGTGGAGGCCACGGGTTCGAGCCCCGTATGCTCCACCAGAAAGTTCTTACTCCAACCTTTGCCAAAGAAATCTGATAAACGGTTGGGTATTGATGATAAGAAGTCCATGGGCAGGTGCTCATGGACTTCTTCGTCTACGGTAGAGTTCAAACATGCCCTACCCCCCCTGTATATTTGGCAAATTGTTTTTCAATAGCCACAAGTGCTTCTGCGTATTCTTTTAATTCGGCTGCAATTTGTTCCCTGTCATTCCGTTTTGTCTTATAAAGGACACGGTGCTCCATACTTGCCCAAAAATCCATAGATAGTGTCCGGAATTGTATTTCCACTGGGAAATATTCCATTCCATCTAAACAATAAACAGGAACGCCTACGATAATATGATAGCTACGGTATCCATTTGGTTTTGGGTATTCTATATAATCGGATTCCCGGATTACAATTAAATCAGCCTGGAACTTTAAGGTGTCTACCAGGCTGTAAATATCTTCGGTAAAATAGCAGATCACACGCAGGCCTGCAATATCCTGCAGGTAGTCTTTTGCATTTATCATCGTTGGCTCTTTATCTTTCTTCAGAAGCTTATTTTCAATGCTTTCTTTTTTCTTGATCCGTTCCTGAATATTATGTATGGGATGTGCGGCTGATATATTGTACAAGTTGTGTTCTAGTACATTCAGCCTTGCATGGAGAATATCTTTCGCATCCGAGTAAGGTTGTATAAATGTGTAATATTGCTCATTTGTCATTGCTGTTGTGTTTTCCTCTTTCTTAGTTAATGTTAGTACCTCTCCAAATAGTTTTGTAAAGTTCCGCTGGGGAGAAGCCGTATAAACCGTATCCCCAAATTCATTCCTGTCATATGTACCGCTTGCTTAACGTGGTATTTTCAGCATTAGAATAAATATTAGTAGTTCAATCTGCATACAATCAGCCAACGTTTCCCGCATCCAGGAAAATCCCTCGCCAAGCAAGGCGTACATCTGCCGTATTGTTCAAACACGTATAGTATACCTTGTTTTTTTGTCAAATATGTGCATATAGTGTAAAACTTTCCTAAGGAAACTATTAAATTTTAAATAATTTTTCCTGTACTGCAGCGAACCTTTAGCGTCCATACGGCTTTGGAGGCCCCTTTGCCACCACCCCCTACAGTTCGCTTCAATATTAGAGCGTATCCCTAAAATATATCTTTTATAGTAAGTGTAAGAGTACAGGCACAGCATAAGAAATTGCCAATATATTATTTTAAAAGAAAATCCAGGTGGAATTGTTATGGAAGAACATACGCACATACTGGCTAATACATGCAGCTTTGCCGGAATCAAACCAATTATGCTGGATTTGCCTTATCCGGCTATTGAAGCAGAAGGCAAAAACCTGTCATATGCAAATTTATTAAGCATTGATTACTGTGGCTCTGTATCAGAGCTGTCTGCAATTACACAGTATATCAACAATGAAAACCGTATATCAGGCGAACGCTGCTCCCTGGCCAAAACGCTGTTAGGGATTGCATTGGCAGAAATGATGCATTTGCAGAAATTGGGTGAGTTAATTTCCTTACTGGGCGGGACAGTTGATTTTGTGGCAAAGGGGCAAAATGGAAGGGGCAGGATGTGGACTCCGGAATACTTAGCGATCCCGGAGCATGCCAAAAGTATGCTTCTGGCAGATATAGAAGCAGAAAAAGCCGCAATAAAACAGTATAAGATGCACATGGGACAAATCAGGGATAAGCGCGTCAATGCCGTACTTGCACGTATTATACAAGATGAAGAGTACCATATTATGGTGCTTGGGATTTTGCTGGGGCAGTTGTAAAAGAGGGGAAAGTGTAAAGCTTTTATACAAGGCTTTACACTTTTACTTTTTATAACCAGATATACGAAAATAATTTAGACAAAACAAATAACTTGTGAATTTTCCCATATAATGATAGAATATTTGGGATAGAAAAAACATACGGCCATTAGGAGGATTATGTTTGGACAAGAAGGCACATGGCTCTGAAAAAGCGAGGAAAAAGGAGCAGAAGGAAAAGAAAAAACACGAACGCAGGCAAGAAAAGCGCCGCTATAAGGAAGCGCTGCGCAGAGAGCACCGCTATGGCACAAACGAACAAATCCGCTGGGAAAAGCTGGACAACACGGCACATCTGTTTCCTGTGATTGCGGGGGAGGATATGACGAATGTTTACCGTATTTTTGTGGCGCTGAATGAAGAGGTGAATAGGGATATGCTCCAGCAGGCGTTAAATATTGTCCTTCCCAAGTTTGACGGGTTTAATGTGCGGCTTAGACAGGGCGTATTCTGGTATTATTTTGAGGAAAATGGCAAGCCAGCCCCTAAGGTGCGCCGGGAAGGCGCTTATCCATGCCGTTATATTGTACAAAACCGCAACAGAAGTTACCTGTTTAGGGTTTCTTATTATAAAAAGAGGATTAACCTTGAGGTATTCCATGTACTTACGGACGGGATGGGCGGGATTAATTTTTTAAAGGAGCTGACGTACCAGTATTTACGGATTGCGCACCCTGAGCTTGTGGGGCAGGTTGGGGATCAGTTGTCGGCAGATACGTCGTTAAACAGAGAGGATAGTTTTCTAAAAAATTATAAGAAGAGCCATGCGAAGGGGTATCGGACGACAAAGGCGTACCAGCTAAAGGGAGAACGTCTGCATCCCGGGGAGTTTGGGGTAATCCATGGTACTATGGGGGTTACGGAGTTAAAAAAAGTTGCAAGGGGGTATGGCGCAAGTATTAATGAATATCTGGTAGCGGCGTATATATATAGTATTTATATGGAATGTATGCATGGGATGCCAGGGAGGCAGGCAATCCGGGCGGCGGTTCCCGTTAATTTGCGGCCGTTTTTCCATTCGGTGACAACGAAGAATTTTTTTGTTATGGTTTCGGCGGAATTTTTGCCGCAGGAGGAATCGTATTCGTTTGGCGAGGTGCTTAAGATTACGCAAAAAAGCTTACAAGGGCAGATTACAAAGGAGCATCTAGAGGAGCTGTTTTCTTATAATGTGTCTAATGAGAAGAATATTTTAGCAAGGGCTGTGCCGCTTTTGATAAAGAATATGGCGATGCGCTATGTGTACACAAAATCGGCTTTGGCGAATACAACAACGGTCACAAATATCGGGAATATTTCGGTGGGGGATGTGTATGAGCCGTATATTGGAATGTTTGGGGCATTTCTTGCGATGTCGAAGGGGCAGCCAATGAAGGGGACGATTTGTTCTTACGGGGATCGGCTGATGTTTACCTTTAGCTCTGTGCTGGCGGATGCGTCGGTGCAGAGGGGGTTTTTTCGCAGATTGTCGGAGGATGGGGTAGAGGTTTCGGTTGAAACGAATGGGGTTTATTACGATTGATGGGGAATAGGAAGGGATTTGTATGGATTTAAGTGAAATCAGGCAGCATATTAACCGCATAGACGCTCAAATGAAAGGGCTGTTTTTGGAGCGGATGTCGTTTGCAGCTAAAGTGGCAGAAGAAAAAAGGTGTACGGGAGGGAGTGTTTTTGTTCCAGAGCGTGAACGGGAGATCCTGCAAATGAGGCAGAAGGATGTAGGCCCGGAGCTAGCTATGGAGTGCAGGGCATTTTTTGGGCAACTGATGGGGATTAGCAGGACTTACCAGTATGCGAAGCTGGCTGGAGTATGCAGCAGGGCAGGTGAAATTCCGGACAGGCCAGGCGCGGTGGATATTGTGTTTTCCTGTGGGGAAGAGAGTGGGGGTTTTGCGTCAGCCTTGAATGCAATATCACTTGGAGGGCTTTTGGTGTTGGCGTGCTCGGCAGGGCGGGAAGGAGAAGGCAGCCTGCGCTGTAAGCTGCGCCTGGAGGGGGATTTTTCGCAGGAATTAGCGAAAGCAGCCGTTTTGCAGATTTTGGAGGAAGCTGATGGGGCGGTTTTGATTCCTGTGGATGATACAGGCGCGAATGTACCTTAGAGGCTCTGCGGCATAAAAGCTAAATACGCTGTGGAGTAGGATGTTTTAATGGAAGATACAAAAATTAAAATAAGGAGAATAATTATGCAAAAACGGATTGTGTCATTTTTATTGGCAGTGGTGATGGTATTTGGCGTAAATACGGGCAATGCGTTTGCCGGGCAGGCGGCAAAAGAAGAGATGGGCACGGGCGGACCGTGGCAGGCAGTGCAGGAAACAGACGATGGGCCTTTAGGGGCGGAAAGGGGTATGGATAAGGCCCCGGATATGCCTACGGGTTTTCAGCCGTTAATTGAAGTGGAAGTTTCACCGGAAGAAGTAACGGAGCGTTATGAACCATCCAGGGATATTATGGAAACGAGGGGATCGGCAGTATACCGCTCGGTATGGGATTCCTACTCCACTAACTATTATTATAATATGCTAAATGATGCCCAGAGGGTCCTTTGGGATAATTTAGACCAGATGTGCCATGAATATCTGACAGGGACGGAGACATTGACGGACTCGGATACTTATGTCAGCAGTGTCAGCGGCCTGCGTACTAGGTATTACAGGACAAAGAGCATTGTGTACAGGAATCTGAGCAGGAACGAGGCGTATGATGTAATGTTTATGTTTGTCCTGTCGAACCCCCAGTATTATTTCCTACAGTCCATTTATGGCGTTATCCCTTCAAACAATGCCGGGATTGTTATGTTAAGCGTCAATGAGTCGTTTGCTGACGGCTCGGCCAGGATGATGGTGACACAGCAGCTTGGGGCAATTATTAACAGCTGGATGCAGCAGATAAACGCAGAACCGACAGCTTTGTTGAAAGAGAAGAAAATACACGATATGATCTGTAAGAAGGTTACATACGATCCGTATTATAATAAACCTGCGCAAAACCAGTATAATCAGACGATTTATAGCGTATTTTTTACGGATACCACCGTATGCGCCGGCTATTCCCAGGCCATGCAGCTGTTGTGCAATGCGGCAGGCATTGACTGTGCGGTTGTGACAAGCGAGGAGCATGAATGGAACATTGTCCGCTTAAACGGTACGTGGTACAATGTGGACTGTACATGGGACGACAATATTGCAGACGACGCTGGATGGGACAGCTCGTATTTTTATTTTAACAGGAGCACACAGGCTTATATGTCCGACAGCAACCCGTATAATGTTGCTTCCCATGTTACGGAGAGTATGTGGGACGGATATTTGCCGCAGCTAATTTATGATTCTGGTGCAACGGATACGGAATATGGGAGCATTTATACTCCGGCTGGTGCGCTTGCGGCTCCGGTTATTTCGGCGGTAGATGACAAGGTGACATTGACGTCCCCTTCCGGTGGGGTTGTTTATTATACGACAGACGGTACGGATCCGTCTATTGCAGCAACGAAGGCCAAACGGTATACAGGGGCGATTACCCTTTCCGGCGTCACAGTTGTGCGGGCAGTTGCGGTAGCAAACGCATTTTATGACAGCGGTGTTACCGGGGCGACCGTAACGCCGCAGTACAGCATTAAGTTAAATGCAAACGGCGGATATATTGGCAAGAAAAGTGTAAAAGCTGTTTCAAAGACGATTGTGTCGGGGAACCAGATCGGTAAAATTGCAGACCCCAAACGCAAGGGCTACGCATTTATGGGATGGTACACTGCCAAATCCGGCGGCAGTAAAGTAAGCGCATCTACATACGTTTCCTCTAGCGGGACCTACTATGCGCGATGGGCAAAGATTAAGCCGGGCAAGGTCGGCTTGTCATCCGTAAAAAATGTATCCGGGCGGGCAATGAAAATTAAAATCAAAAAATCCGATAAGGCAAGCGGATATATGATCCGGTATTCTACAAACAAAAACATGTCAGGCGCGAAGAACAAGGAAACAAAGGATACAAGCTTAACCATAAAAAAACTCGGTAAGGGTAAAACTTATTATGTCCAGGCGCGCATGTACCAGAAGAATTCTGTTTCCGGCAAAAAATCTTACGGTCCTTGGTCTAAGGCAAAAACGGTCCGGATTAAGAAGTGATAATGGGGCATATGAAGAAGATAATTACAACGATAATCAAATATAGGGGATGGCTGGCCCTCTTTATTTTTCCTGTGGTGCATTTTTACCTGTTGGAAGCCTATACGCATAACGGGCTTATGGAGGTGCGCCGCTGGTCTCAGGTGTTTAACATCCTGTTGTTTGAGCTGTTTGCGTGGATCTTATTCCTTTTTTTACGCAGTGTAAAAGCGGCGCTTTGGACGGAAGGGATCTTAGCAATGGTACTTGGGCTTGCCAACTACTATGTGTATACGTTCCGTTCCCTGCCGCTTGTGCCGTGGGATCTTTTATCTGTTGGTACGGCGGCAAGCGTTGCGGGAAATTATGATTTTACGCCTACGCCGAGGGTAGTGGCGGTAGTGGCAGGCTTTCTTGCCATATTTGTACTGGAAGGGTTTTGTAAAATAGATACAAAAAAATGGAAATGGCGTTACAGTTTGCCTGCGGCACTTGTGGCCTGCATTAGTATGGTGTCGTTTGCAGGTGTATTACAGCAGGAGGATTTCCAGAACAGGCATATGATGTATAACAAGCTGTTTACACCTGTTTTTATGTGGCAGGTAAATGGGTTTGCGCTGACCATGGTTATGGAGCTGCCTTATCTGGCGGTGGAAAAGCCGTTGGGCTACCAGAAGGAAGAAGCAAAAGGGCTGTTGGAGTCTTATGAACCAGAAGGGGAAGGAGAAAAAGGGACGGATAAGCCAAATATCATTGTTGTGATGGATGAAGCGTTTTCTGATTTGGGTGTGCTGGGGGATTTTACGGCAAGTAAGGAGTATATGCCGTATTACCATAGTCTGAAAGAGGAGTCGGAAACTGCCCCCAATATAATAACAGGATCGCTTCACGTATCGGTTTGCGGCGGCAATACGGCTAACACAGAATTTGAGTTTTTAACTGGAAATACCATGGCGTTTTTACCGCAGGGCAGCGTCCCCTACCAGCAGTACATCAAAAAAAATATCCCAGCGCTTCCCTGGTATTTTAAGGAGCAGGGATATGAGACACATGCGATGCATCCGTATTATGCAAGCGGGTGGGACAGGGACAAGGTGTATCCGCTGCTGGGATTTTCTGATTTGCAGTTTTTGGAGGGCTACAGTAATAAGAAGTATATCCGCGAGTATGTCAGTGACCAGTCCTGTGTAGATAAAATAATAGAGACATATGAACAGAAGGAAGCTGGAAAGCCGATGTTCCTTTTTAATGTTACAATGCAAAACCACGGCGCGTACAGTACGGTATATAATGATTTTACACCTGATATTACGGTAAAAGGGACATCATCTTATGCGCTTGCGACTTATTTATCCCTGATCAAAAAAACAGACGAAGCGCTTGAAGCGCTGCTTTCCTATTTTTCCAAAGCCAATGAGCCGGTGATGGTCGTATTTTTTGGGGATCACCAGCCAAACGATACTGTTGCAGAACCAATTTTAAGGCAAAACGGTATGAGCTACCGTACACTGACGGAAGAACAGACAAAGCTGCGCTACCAGGTTCCATACCTTATTTGGGCGAATTTTTCCTTAAATGGCAATGTGGGGAATTCAGACACGAGCGCCAATTACCTGGGTGCGAAGGTGTTAGAAGCGGCAGGGATGGAATTGCCGGCGTACCAGGCATTTTTAGCGCGCCTTTCCAAAAACTGCCCCATTCTTACATCCGTTCAAACGGATGTGCCTGGAAGCAGCGGCGGGGCGATTGAGGAATATAAAAAGCTTCAATATTATATGTTGTTTGACATGTAGGAAGAGAGGAGATGGGCATGGGTAAAATAAAAGAAGAAAAAAATTGGTATCTGTGTGCGTTCCTGCTCCCATTTGTAGCTGGTGTAGCAATTTGTATCCGCAACGGAGTATATCCATTCGGGGAAAACTGTATCCTGCATATTGATATGTACCACCAGTATGAGCCGTTTTTCACGGAGCTGATGGACAAATTAAAACATGGGGGAAGCCTTTTATATTCCTTCCGGATCGGGCTGGGCTCGGATTTTGTGTCATTAATCTCGTATTATCTGGCAAGCCCGTTTAATTTTCTGCTTATTTTGTGCCCCCAGTCCCATGTCATTGAATTTATGACAGTTTTGATTTTGGTAAAAATCGGGCTGTGCGGGATGAATTTTGCGGCGTACTTGCGCGGGCATTATGGAGAATGGAAGCCGGAAACGGTTGTATTTTCTGCCATCTATGCCCTTTCGGGCTATATGGCGGCATATAGCTGGAATATTATGTGGCTGGATGTGGTCTTTCTTGCCCCGCTTGTGGTTTTAGGGCTGGAGCGCCTGGTAAAAGAAAAACGGTGCAGGCTATACTGTGGCTGCCTTGCCCTTGCCATATTGTCCAATTTTTATTTAGCGTTTATGCTCTGCATTTTTCTGGTGCTGTATTATGTGGTTTACTGCCTGGAAGAAGTAAAGGGCATAAAAAAACGGGTGCAAAGTTTTGGCAGGTTTGTCTTTTATTCGGTGCTGGCCGGGGGCATAGGCGCCGTGCTTATCATTCCAGAGGCAATTATTTTAAGTTACAGCGGTTCCTCCGGGATCCGCTTCCCACAGGCTGTGGAGTGGTATTTTGACCTGTGTTCCATGCTGGTAAGGCATTGTGTCAATGTATCGTCCTATACCGGGCGCGATCACTGGCCCAATCTTTATTGCGGCGCCGCAATTTTTTTGTTTTTAACGTTTTATTTTTGCAACCGCAAAATCCCGCGCAGGAAAAAGATAGTACGTGCGGTATGGATTGTGTTATTCTGGATTAGTTTTTCTAATAATATCCTGGATTTTTTCTGGCATGGCCTGCATTTTCCAGATTCTCTTCCTGGCAGGCAGGTGTTTTTATATACACTTTTGTTGATTGTGATGGCGTATGAAGCATTTGTATATCAGGAAGGCAATAAGATAAGGGATTTTGTGCCAGGTGTATTGGTGTCGGCGGCATTTCTTGCGGCAGCGGTATATACTTCAGGCGGTAACCTTGTCACCAGGAACGATATATTGCTGACAGGGGCGTTTTTGGCGCTTTATATAATTATCCTATTTCTTTGGCGGGTAGGGCATCGGGATATCCAGGGTTTTATGCGCTATACGTTCCTGGCGCTGGTGGTTTGTGAGCTGTTTGTTAATTTTTCTATTACGGGCCTTGGGACGACCAGCCGTACCAGCTACACCAAAAACTGGACGTCTGTGAAGTCGCTTTTAGCAGGGGTTAATGACAAAGATGAAACTGCTTTTTATAGGATTGAGCATATGGAGCGTTTAACAAAAAATGACGCGGCAGTCTATGGGTACCCCTCATCTACCATTTTTTCTTCTATGATGAATATTGGTGTCAGCCGTTTTTACAGATATCTGGGAATGGAAGGCGGGAAGAATTTTTACAGCTACAGTGGGGCGACGCCCCTTTCTTCCGCGATGCTTTCGGCGAAATACCTGATTGGAAAAAATCCGTATGAAGATAGCCCGTTGCGTACGCTAGTGGCAGATGACGGTGTAAATTATATATATGAGAATAAATATACGCTTCCGCTTGGATTTATGATGGATGTGGATTTTGAATCCCGGTGGGATGTAGTGAGGGGGGCGCCGATTAATAACCTGAACAGGCTTGCATCGCTTTTGGGGGCGGATGGGCTGATGCTTCAAAAGCTGGAAGGTGCGGCAGAAGTAAAAGAAGATGTGACTAAGGTGACGGTGGATGAGGACTGCTATCTGTATGGGACGTATACGGATACTTCGGTTACGAATATTACGGTACAGAACGGGAAGCGTACCAGGAAGTTTTCTAAGTGTGACCATGGGTATATTCTGGATTTGGGATGGTGTAAGGCAGGGGATGTGGTTGAAATTACCAACACATCGGACGTTAAAAATTTTGAGGTACAGGTTTACCGGCTGAATGTCCTTGCAGTGGAGCAGGCTTACGCGGTATTAAATGAGCAGGCTATGACAGTGGATCAGTTTGACGATACAAAGATTCGCGGGCATGTGAATGTGAAGAGGCCAGGGAATCTGGTAGTTTCTGTGCCAATGGAAGCGGGGTGGCATGTGTTTGTAGATGGGGAAGAGATAGAAGCAGGGGTATTTATGGAAAGTATGATGAAGATTCCGCTGGTTTCTGGGGAGCATGAGATTGAACTGAGGTACCGGACGCCGGGGCTTTTGCTTGGCGGGGGGATAAGTGCGGTTTGTTTGCTGGTATTTGTTTGGATTTGTGTTGTTAAGTGGAGGAGGGATGCTTTGAATATGCTTTAGAATTATGGCTAATTATAGGGAATGGTGGCAAAGGGATTGGTAGTGTAAAATAGTTTGTGTCTTTGGTAAAAAATGGCTCCTTTTTGGTAAG
>OFGE01001796.1_pt1 | contig 17554 bp, 21 predicted proteins | sample 1521681 | NCBI WGS metagenome assembly OFGE01 (sample SAMEA3504093, study PRJEB24116) | mouse gut metagenome | biome: mouse gut; feature: mouse-associated habitat; material: faeces | place: Denmark | collected 2011
CCTGCGCCTGCGTGATGGCCTGCCCCATTTTTACGCCCGCGGTATGCCCATAACCGATTGTCGGAACGCCTGCCGCGCATTTATAGGCTGTCAGGCGGCAGCCCTCAAATTTCTTAATTAACTCAATTCCATTTTTTGATGTCTTCAATCTTTACTCCCCCTTATTATTCCCATGGTTTCTTTAACTGTTTATCCGCCTGAATTGCCGCCTGCGTAAAGCTGTTGTTCTTCCACCACGCCCAGATGGACGCACACACCGTCAACAGCATGGACACCGACTGCCCAAATTCATCTTCCGTAAATGGCAGCGGATTAAATCCACTGATTGTAAGTATTTGATTAATTAACGCGAACGCTAAAACCGCTGTCCTAACTATAGTTCCTTTCTCAATTTTTCTTTTCATGTCCGGTTATCCTCCCTATTATCTAACCTTTAATCTGCAAATCCTCAACTTCTTCCAGTAAATGCGTCACCATGCCATTTCCTCCCAGCCCATGGTACGCATCGTACATCTCTAAAAAATTCTCAAGCCCGTGCTTCGTCACATACCCGCGCCCCGTCCAGTCCTTATGGTACTCAATCAGCTTCGCCCGCAGCATGAGCATTGTGCCCCTGCTGTTTGCGTCCCTGTCTTTTTTCTGCTGCTTTAACAGCCAGACGATGTACCCTAAAAATGACGTAAGCACAACCGGGAGCGCGACCGTGTACGTCTGTAATAAAACCCCTTCCATTTCCCTTGCCTCCCAATTTCCATTTTCCACGCTTGCCCGGGTTATTCACTCCTATGCGTTTGTGGATTTATAAACCTCTATGTCCGCCCTTGAGCCGAAACTGTTCACCAGCAGGAACCGCGCGTTTGGCGTGGCTTTAAACACACACCTCCCACTTCCCAAAACCGCCCCGCCCATCGCGCAGTAAGCGTTTATGGTGTCAGCTTCTTCCGCCTCCACCGCCGCAAAAACGGAGCCTGCGCTTCCATCATGGATATAAGTCACAACTGTGTATACAGCCCCTGCCTCAACGTCAACCACCGCGCTTTTCTCATTGTCCGCCCCGGTTGACTTTTGGCTGATGTGCTTCATGTCGCCGTATGACGGAACCCACAGTTTCCCCGCCGTCTGTCTGGCGTTCACCCGCTCAAGCAGGCCGGCCGCAAGATCCGCCTGTATGCCAGTGAAAAGCTCAAGGTAAGCCACCCTCTCTTTCAACGCGTCAAGCTCCTTCTTCATTTTGTCAGCCCTGTGCCCCGCAAGATCCCCGACCACGCGCCAGCAGCCCGCATGGTAGGCAACCTCCACCGCCCATTCCGCCTGAATGGCCCCCGCTGGAACCGCCGCATTTTTATATTTCACAGGGTACGCCCCTGTGCCGTTGATGTTCAAAGTGATGTTTTCCGCCGTGTTCCCCCATGTGAAATACACAGCCGCCTTTACGCCCTCATGCAGACGGAACCCCTCCAAATCCACTGTTTTTTCCACATCCGCTTTCCGGCTCCCGCAGACCCCAAACCATGTGGCGTTATTTTCCAAAAAATCCACCCGCATGTCCGTAGCCTGCAAATCATCCGCAAGCGCAGGCGCTCCCATATCCCTTTGGATCGTGACCTCCGCTGAATTGCTGACCGTTGCATAATACTCCTGGACAATTTCTGTGGGATGGCATCCGTTGTATGGCGGCATAAAGTCCCCCGCTTCCCCTGCCGTCACTGCAATGCTGTAAAGCAGCTCCGTGTCTTCCGCGCCGCCGGAAGGCTTTGCATATAACCCTATCTCATTAATATAGTACCCTTCATCAATAAGGGCTTCCCCTCCAACCGGGTCGAAGTTTGTAATAAGCACATCCAGTTTAACGCTGTGCTCGGAAAACACGCTTTTATTTGAAATGGGATAGCTGTTCTTTTGGCTTTTTAGAGCATCCATGCCCTGTAAGGCCTGCGCCTCTTTCTCACTGTCCGCATAAACCCCATTCCCCGTTACAATCCTGGTAAACTCTATGCTGGCTTCACCCGCCTGCGCCTCATTCAAAAGGCGCGCGCCGCCGTTTGTAATCACTGCATTCTGAAATGGCTGTGGCATTCGTTGCCCTCCTTCTTCCTCGTTATTTTTTGTTTTGCCATGCGGAGCCCATAACGGCTGCAATAACGCCCCGTTACGGTCCCGCCCTACTTTCTGTTCCCACACAGGCAGCCGCTGTTTTCCATGGCCGCCCCTGCCTTTGCCGCGGTTCTTTTATAAACCGCCGCGCTCCGTTCATCAGGCTCTGCAAAGCTTTCCCATATGAATGCCCGGTATGGGCCCGCCACCCCTGCCGCCCCCGCAAACATTCCGGCTGCAATTTCTCCGCCCTCCGCCTGAAAGCCATCCCAGATAGGCGCAGGCCGGATTTGCTGTGACGTGGAAGCCCCGGCGCATACCGCATGGCCCAATTTACGGCCAATTCTATAACCATCCATTATTGCGGGCGGTTTGCAGTTGGGGAAAATGGCAGCGCCGGAAAAAGCCTCACTGCCCACAGCCCTGCGTATGTCAAGCGCCCGCAGGTGTGACCGGGCGTTCTTTACCCGCCGGATCATATTTGAAAAAACTTCATTCATCTCAGCCGTAAGCTTGGCGTTTGTGGAAATCTTGAAATAGTAAGGCTCATCGTTATACTCATGCCACTCCTTCACTTCCCCTTCGCCAAACACCGTCTCCACAAGTTCCTCCACTGCCTGCGGCGTCCCTGCGCCCATATGCCAGATAAGCGTGTTCTTTACAAGCCGCCGCTTCATGTCAAGATCCAACGCGCCCCGGTAATGCTGGGTGCGCAGTTCCGCTGCCAGAAGGTCTATGACCTCCTCTGGCTGCCCGTCCAAATTGGAATAAACATAGAGCCTCTGGCTGTATCGGTAAAGAAGGCGGCAGGCTTGCTGCAGGGCATGGCTCAATGCCTTTGCCTCCGGCTTTTGGGTTATGTTTCCGGGCATGATGTCCGTTAGCTGCCCGTCGCAGTAGCTAATCATTTTCAAGCCCTCCATACACTATATTTACCCCGGCGCACTGGGCTTTCGCCGTTTCCCCTATGACGCGGAACGATGGGGAGCGGACCTCTGCCCTCTTTGCCCCCGCGTCGTTCAGCCTTGCTATAAGCTCATCTGGGTTTATGTCCCTGCCCACCTTGGAAGCCTGCCACAGTTTATAGGATTCCACAGCGGCTTCCGCCTGTTCTTGGATTGCCGTGGCCGCGTGGCTGTCGCTGCTGTTTATGTAGTAAGTTACGTCTATCCCGTATTCCTCAACCTCCGGTTTCATGACCTGGACGTTATCCGTAAGCGGCCGTTTCCCCCTCTGGTTTACTGCGGCCTCCACCGCCAATATGGCGGCGTCGTCTGGGACGCTCCCGTCAGACATGACGAACCGGATATCCACTACGCCCGGCGAAGGGCTGGTTATTTTAACATCCCCTATGTCCGGGTTGCTGTCCTTCACCCAGTACTCATAAGCATCGTCTGGCCCGGCAGTGGAATAGCTGGAAGGGGCAAGGTAAATCCTTTCCGCCATGTTCTGGTCTGATTCCACCTCAGTCCCTCCGGCGCTTTTCTGCGTGTTCCAGACTTTGGAAACAAAGCCTATGGGGTCCACGAGGGTTGTAAGCTCCCCTGCTGCAAAGTCGTTTCCTATGCTCCCAGCCTCGGTGCATTCCGCCATGACCGTTGCCTCGGTCTCCCCCGGCGGTATTTCCGCGTATTCAACCGTGGCAAAATATACCTCATAGGCGGCGGTTACCCTGGTTCCCCGAGGTATGCTGGTAGCCGCCTCCCTTTTCCCGGAAAGCGTGAACTTGACCGGAACCTTGGCGGGCCTCGCCGGGTTCCTCGTCACCTTTTTAAGCGCCCCCATATTCTCTAAATAACCGTCATAGGCGTACTTAAGGAAATTCATTTTTCCACCCTTGTCTATGTTCTGTAAGCCCTGGTATATAATCTGGGCGCATCCTAACATAATAATGCGGTTCGGGTCTGATTTGGAAAGCTGTATTTTCTTTCCGGTGATCTCCTGATATTTCTCCACGAAATCGCTTAACATCTGGCTCTGGATGTCCTCCAGCGTCAATCCGTCTATAAAAGAAATATCCGGCAAATTATCTATTTCATTTAATATATCCGACATTTCCTGTGCCCCCTTTATTCCTCAAATTCTTCGGCATCCGCGTCCTCAATGTCCTCCGGCTCTTTTGGCCCAATAGTGATTTTAGGGGTCAGGTTCCCGTCTTCCGACTGTGTGTACTCGATGTTTAATATTTCCGCCCTGCCCTCGTAAGCCTCCGTCTTCTCTATAACCTCTAAAGCAAATAAATTTTTCGCTACGTTGGCCGGGCAGCTCTCAAAAGCCTGCTCCAACCCAAAGTTACGGTCTCTGGGGCATGTGCCGGCCCTAGTGCTGTAAAGAAAGTTAAGGTTCCGCCGCATTTCCTCCAGCTCCGTCGCATTAAGGTAGTCGAATCCGGTGATTGCCGTTTCCGGCGTGTCAAACATAAACCCGTCCCCTCCTTATAAATATTCCTCCAGGGTAATGTCGCAGGTAATCTTTACAACCTCTCCCCGGTTTAAAATCGTTTCCCAGCTCTCGCTGATCTCTGTTATGGCGTACTTATTGGAGCCTACCTTCTTACTTCCAATAACTACGGTCTGGGGTTTCCCCGTCCGGATCAGCTTCTCTATGTTCTCTACCGTTTTCCGCGGCTTCACGCCGTGTTCTGCGTTGAGGGTTATGGTAAATGTTAGCTGGTCGGCATCCGGCCCTAAAAACTGCTTTTTTGGCTTTTTGCCTACGCGGGGATGGGAAGCCCAGCGCCCCTTCACGGTCCTTTGCATTTTATTGAAGGTAAGCAGCTTCACGTCGCTGGTTTCAAATACGACGTTTTTCCCGATATGCCCTATGGCCATTCAACCGCCCCCTTCCCAGCCCCTACAGCCTGCTCTAAAGCCGCAATCCTTTTTTCGTGATCGTGGAGCTTCTGAAGGAGTTTTTCCGGCTCCATCTCTTGGTATGTTTCGCCGCCGTCCAAAGACGCTATTATGGTATGTTCCGCCGCTATGGTCAGTGTGCCATCCTTATAGTTGATATAAGCCCCGCCTCCCATGTCCTTATGGAAAGTTCCGGGGTTCCCCGCCGCATTGCATTCATTCCAATAGGTCCCTAAGACAATCCCCATCTCCCCGCCATTGCTCAAATGAATGACGACAACCTTTGCCCCCAACTGTGGCAGCTTATATTCTTCATTAAAGGTGGCGTATGGCAATGGTTCCGTAACCTCGCCGTCCCGGTCCTCAAATATTACGCTCACCATTCCCGTTTCCGGGTCTACGCTGCTTACGGTTCCGATCCTGTTTCCTCCGCCGCTCATCCTCTGCCTCCTATGCTTTCTTAAGGCTTTCTTTTTGGCACCAGCCGTACCGCGTCCCGCCCTTGCGCTTCGCCACTCCGTACTGGTACTTATAGCCGCTTCCTAAAATCTGCGTTATATACATTGTCATGTTGCTGCACTGGTTCGCCTTGCCTCCGTTGCCTCCCCAATAAGCCGGCCCGTTTACGATAACCTTGTCGCCTTCCGTAAATTCCCCGCCGGATTCCGGATGCCTGTTTTCCTGTTTCCCGGCAACTGTTTTTTTCTCCCCCTGCCATTCTTTCATTACAGTGGCGTCGGTTATGCGTTTTTGGCATTTATGGAGCTCAAGCGCCATAGTGTAGGCCCCGTCCGGGTTAATATTGTGCGTCGCTTTGTCCACGAAGTATTTCCCGGAAAGCTGGCAAAGCCCTTTTATTTTTACCGTGCTTCCGGCCGCGATCCGGTTGTCCGCCATGATGGTCGCGCTCATGGTTTCCGCCTTTTCATTCTCAGCGTTTACTTTTGCGCAGGCTTTTATCTGGGCTTCCTGTAAGCTTTCGACTTTCTCATTAATGTTAAGCATCCTTTTCCCCCTGCCCACTACGCACTCCATTTCCTTGTCGTCTTTGCCGGAAGTGTACTTAATGCGGGCACCCGTATATGTCCCGACCAAGGTGGAGTTGTACGACCAGTCCTGCAAATCCGCTTTCTTCAAAGTGGCCACTGGCTTCCTTGCTTCAAACTCCCCTTTGTCGTATATGACTATTTTCCCACTGTAAATCTTGATCGCCATGCCGTAATCCCCGCACACCTTCGTTAAAAACCCGCTGTCCGGCTCATTGCTCTGCTCTATTGTCCCGAGCTTTACGCTTCCCCCATTGTACTGTAGCCTAAGCCTGTACTTTTTGGCAATTTCCTCCGCCACTTCCTTAAGCGTCGCTTTCTTCCACGTCTTGCTCCTGCCTGTGCTCCTAAAAGAGTTCCCTTCAGGGACGGACACCCCGCCAATCGTGCAGGTAAGTTCTGGGCCCGTATAGCTTAAATCGTCAAGGCAGAATTTCCCGCAGTAAAAAGTTTTCTTTTTCCCTGCCTTGCCCCAGCTCCTTTCAATGATTTTAGCCGTCAGCTTGTCGCCCCTTTTTGGCGTCCATTTGTTTGCCCAGCGCAAGTCCGCGTTCGTTAAAGTTATGCTTATGGTGTCGCTTTCCCCGGACGCCGGGTCTGTATATGTAAAGCCTTCATTATATTCCGCCATGACGGCGGCGGGCCGTTTCCCCGCCCCGCCTGCCTTCTTCGCTTTCTGATACGCCACGCTCGCTTTTGCCTGCCTTGGCAGCTCCTTTTCCAACTGCTTCTTTTTAACGTCAATGTGCCGGAGCTTCTGTTTTTTCATCCATCCACCTCATCTTCACCGTTATAATCGTCATATGGGTCGTACCCTTCCATGCCTTCCTCTCCCGTCCCATCCCTCCAAGGCGGAAGCTCCCCTTCCATGGCTTCAGGCAAATCCGGGACGTTTAGGGAAGCCCCGGAAGAAAACACCAGGACATCCAAAAATTTATAGTTGTTTTTCATGAGGAAATCCGCATGTTTTTCGCTTCCATACACTTTATACGCTATCCCGTCCCATGTTTCCCCCTGCGCTGTCTCATATGTTTTCACCAGTTTTTCCTCCTATAGCTTCCGTCTCTGCCGATCCCTCTCGTATTGCCTTAACATCTTGTTAAACTCCGCCTGGCTCATGCGTCCGGCCTCTGCGGCTTCCTCCTTCCCAGCGTTCCCGTAAAGGTTATAGACTGGGCTGTACTGTATCGCAGGGGCGCCCGTCCCGGCAGATCCCGGCTGTCCACCGCCGCCCCCTGTCCCGATTCCTTTTAGCTTTTCGATAAAAGCGTCTATAAGGGAAGGCCCGCCGCTTGCAGCGACCGCTTCATTTAAAATCCCCCTCATTTTCGCCCATAGCGTGTCAAGGGGAAGGATCGCCTCCGGCCCCGCTTCCCCCACGCCCTGCATCCCCGCTGCTGTGTTAAATATGGTCGGCTGCTCAAAAATTCCGCCCATGGCGTTCCATGCTACGGAAAATTCCGGTATGCTTACATTTCCTCCTTTTCCATATGCAACAGGATTTGTCGTAACGCTTATCACTGGAATTTTAGGTTTTGGGATCGTTATTGTCATATTTTCAAATGCTGCTTTTACCGCGCTCGCTGCGGAGCGGGCCGCGTTTGTGACGGTCGTTGCAAGGCGCTGCATCGACGTCTGCGCGCTTGTGTTTGCTTTGTTCCATCCGCTGTCTAAAGCGGTGTTTATGTCGTTCCCCAGGGTCGTTGCCGCCTGGGATACTGCCTGGCTATTTCCGGTCATTCCCGTTCCTATTGCTGTCGCCCCGTCAGTTCCTGCCGTTGTAAGCGTTGCCGTAAGTCCAGAAGTATCTACCGCCAGCGCACTGGTGTTTATGGTGGTTCCAGAAAGCCCGGTATTAAGTCCGGTCGTAAATGCTGTCGCCCCCTGGGTTCCGGCTGCTGTCATGTTGGTGCTGATTGCCCCTGCATCCAAAAGCCCGCTTGTGTCTACTGGGGTAGCAAGTCCGGCGCTGAGGCTGGTGTTTAATGCCGTCGCCCCGGTCATTCCCATGTTGGTCATGTTGGTGCTGAAAGCCGCCGTATCAAGCCCGCCGGATGCCATGCTTTCGGTTAAGCCTGTAGAGAAGGCCGTCCCCGCCTGGGTTCCGGCTGCCGTTGCCCCGCTGGTGTCCATTCCGCTGAAAGCGTTTGTTGCCATGCTGTTGGCTGCCGCCGTTACTGTTCCGGCGTTACTACTAATACCGGATGCGTAACTGTCCACAACTGCTGTGCTCTGGCTGGAAGTGTCCGGGATGTCAACCTCTCCGCCTGTGAATAGGCTTTTAATCGCGCTCCACAAGCTCTTTCCGGTGCTGAGTATTCCGTCAATCAAGCCCTTAATAATCTGGATCCCTACGTCAAGCCAATTTGTAGATAAAATCGTATCAATTATCGCCCCTACAAGCTGGGGTATTGCCGCTATAAGATGCGGTATTGCCTGGATTAAGCCCGTCGCCAGTGTTATAACAATCTGGACGGCTGCCTGCACAATGTTCCCCAAATTCGCTATAATTCCCTGGATAAGTGAAATAATTAGCTGTATGCCGCCTTGTATAATCATGGGCAGCATCTGGGTTATGCCAGAAACAAGGCTTATAATAATCTGTACGCCCATCTGTAAAATCTGGGGCAGGTTAGAAAGTATTCCCTGCACTAAACTCAAAATAAGCTGTATTCCCATCTGCAGAAGCTGGGGTAGCATGGAAACTATGCCTAAAACCAAATTTCCTATAAGCTGGATAGCTGCGCTTATAAGCATGGGGGCGTTCTGTCCTATGCTGTTTACAAGGGTCTGAACCAGTGTAAGCGCCGTCGATATGACCTCCGGCAACCGCTGTATGATCCCGTTTACGAAACTTGCTATTGTCTGCGCCCCAGAGTTTATAAGCTGCGGAAGCTGGGCTGTAACGCCTTGCGCAATCTGGATGATAACGTCAACGCCTGCAAGCATTGCTTGCGGGACTATAGAAAACAACCCTTCCATAAAAGCTGACATGGCTTTTGCCGCCGCGCTGGCAGACGCCCCGGAGTTTTCCGTTATTCCACTGATAAAGCTCTCCAAAAGGCCCACGCCCATGTTTATAATCTCTGGCGCATGCTCCTGTATTTTATTTGCGGCTTTGGAAAGGCATCCGCCCACTGCGATTACCATCCCCTCCATGCCGCCGCTGCTGTAAGCGTTATTCAGTTCCGTTATCATTTCTGTGCCAAACTGCGCTACATTCCGCAACGGGGTGTTTACGTCCTTGTATATGGATATCCCCAAATCAGATGCCGCTGATTTTATGACGTCAATGTCCCCGGCGAGGTTATCGACTTTACGGTCCCTCATTTCCTCAAGCGCGCCTCCGGCATTGTTAAGCTCCTGAGTAATCGCCTCCCATTCCTGCGTCCCGTCTGCGGTCGTGTCATTCAACCCCGCCATGAGCTTCTGCAAACTGTCCAAGTGCTGCTTACCGCCGATTGCCGCAAGCGCCGCATTGCGTTCTTCCTGCGTCATTCCCTTTGTCGCCCCGTTTACTTTTTCAAGCGTTGCCTTAAGGCCGATAAAATTCCCTTCTGAATCAAACGCCGAAACGCCCAATGCATCCATAGCTTTTCCGGCCTGCCCGGCTCCCGTAGTAAGGTTCACCATGATGGCATTCAGCGCCGTGCCCGCCTCGCTGCCTTTTGTCCCCCGATTCGCCAAAACGCCCAACGCAGAAGCCGATTCCTCCGTAGAGACGCCCAGCGATTTCAACGTGCCTCCAACGCCCAAGTAGGCATCCATAAGCTGTTCCGCGCTTTGGTTTGTTGTGTTCTGCGCTTTTGCGACCACGTCTAAGTATGCCGGAAGCTCGTTTATGGAAACGCCCAGCGCGCTCATCGTGTCCGTGACCATATCGGACGTCTGCGCCAAATCCATCCCCGAAGCCTCGGACAGGTGCAGTATGGACGGAAGGCCTTTTATGGAGTCGTCGACGCTCCATCCGGCAAGGGCCATGTACTGCAAAGCGTCTGCGGATTCCGCCGCGCTCTTGGATGTGGCCCTTCCCATTTCCCTAGCCGCATCCTCAAGCCTTTGGTATTGTTCGCTCCCTGCATCAATCCCTGCCGTTGCCGCAAGCCCGGACATGGAGGTTTCAAATTCCATCCCAACACCCACCGCCGCCTTGCCCAACCCGACTACGGTTGACGCCACAGCCGATGCTGCCGCCGCCGTTGCGGCTCCGGCCGCTTTTGCAATGCCGCCAAGCCCCTTAGTGGCGGCGCCTAAAGCGTTTTTAAATGAACTTTCAACCTTGCCAGCTATTTTTATAGCGATCTCCATTTCCTTACCGCCGCCCGCTGCCATAAATCTCCGTCACCTCCTCCGCTATCTCCAATAATTCAAAAACGGACAGGCTTTCTATCGCGTCTAAGCCTGTCCGCAGGATAATTGATAAGTGTATCGTTAATTTCCGGAGGCTTGAGCCATCCGTTGGCTTTAGTCCTCGCCGTACAAAAAACTTGTTACCCGGTTCTTGATCTTAAGTGCCTCCTTCGGCGGAAGCACCTTAAAAAACTCCACGGGCTTCCCGGAAGCCCTGGCGGAAATAAGGCAGGCGTATTCCAGGGACATCTCCGGCAATACGTTCACCGTCCCGCCCCTCTCAATGGTCTTGTTTACTGCGATCATGTCTGCCGCGCTTAAGCTCTCTAAGCCGCTTAAGTCCACGCTCTCGTAGTCTACGCCCTCAAAGGTAAAGGGCTTTTTAAAGAATACCAGGAAAGGGTTGTCCTCCATCTCCTGCTTTTTCCTTGCCTCAACTGCTGCCGCCTCTGCCTCTGCCGCCTGGGTTAAATTCTTCTCTTTTTCAATCAACACATTTTCCTCACTTTCTCTAATAAGTCTTTTCCGTGTACCTTGTAAACAAAGTTGAGCTTGTCAAGCTCAATCTCCGTTACGTTGTCGATCTCAATCAAAATATAAAGAAGCTCCAGCTTAATGCTGCTTGCGGTTCCGGTCCCCTGCTTTGCCTTGCCCCCTGTTAGCCCCTTGTTTTTCCCCCGGACTACGATCCGCATAGGTTTAAAGGATGTCGCCCCGCTATCGTTTACGGTGTACTGGATCGATCCCCTCAAAGTGACTGTGACGCTTGAAATGTCGTCCGAAAGAATGAATAAATCTTTATCCATGGTTCTAAAAGGGATTTCCATTTCCATGCTCTGGAAATGCCCTACGGTCGGATCATCAATCTCACCCAAAATGCCGGGGCCGCTTAAAGTTTCCGTTATGCTCTCGAAATCCGGCAGGGTCACTTCTTCGGAAATGCCGACCAGCTTCGTCCCGTCTTTGTATACGTTGAATGAATTTATTTTTGAAGGAATATTGTAAGCCATATTACTCGCCACCTCCTAACGCTGCCTCTAACATGGTCGGGTCAAACTCCAATACGTTCAGAATATCCTCCGCCGGTGTGTACGGCGCCAGGTACTGGTGAAACTGGATCTTACCGTTTAAAATATCCGTTATCGGGTTCTCCTCCTCGTTGTATGTAATCCGCGCGCCCGCGCACTTTCCCTGCGCAACGTAGGAGTTGCCCCGGATGTTCTCTGCGTCGCAGATACTTTGAATCATCCGGTGATCCAATGGATCATCCACCTTCTGGAAGTAGCTTAAAATAAAGCTGTTCCCCCACCAACTGAAAAAACGGCGGCAGCAAAACCAGCGGTCTTTGGGGTCAGTCGTCTGCGGATAGGCGGCGCTGTTGTTCCCCCATGAACGGAATCCGTTAAAATTGACTGCCGTGGAAACCCCGAAACTGTTCACTAGGTTCGCCTGCTCTTGGTCGATCACGATTTCACTGTCCTTGCCGTCGTCCAAACAAAGTCCGGTGATGGGAATTGCCTTATTGCTGGCTGAAAGGTTCGGCACGTCGTCGTTGCTGGCGTCAACGTAAGCGATCAGCGCTGAATAAATGGCGCTGAAATAATAAACCTCGTCCCCGATCCTTACCTTCGGCCATACCACCGACATATGCTCGCTTATAAAGCCAGATTTCTCCTTTGCGGTCTTTACGTCTGTATACCTCGTCGCTCCGTCCTCCGTGCTGTCAAGGTCTGCGATACATTCGCAAGTGAAAAGCCCGTTAATTTTAAGGCACTTCGCCGCCATAACCGAAGCAACAACGGGATCTCTTGAATATCCGGGCGCGGTAATAAGTCCGGGCGTCATGCCAAAAAGCGGGTAAACCTGCCGTACAAGCTCCAGGCCGCTCTCTTTCCCGGCGCTTACGTCATATCCGCCTATAATATCCCTGCTTGTCACCTGGGACGGGTCGATCTTATCGCCGGAAACGCTTAAGGCTGTCGCCCGTGCCCCTGCCCCGGATTCCAAAAGGGTAATAACTGCGTGTCCATCATTGTCAAATCCTGCAATATAGTCCACGTCCGCCTGAAGCGTCGTTTCCCCAAATTCTACGACAAGGGTATCAAGCAGTATTCCCTCAATGCTTACGGTCGCCTGTAATGCCTCCACTTGGCAGGTCGTTTTCGGTATGCTGTCCTTGTGTTTCTTCGGATCAAGAACATTGATCAGCGCAATCGGCGCAACTGCAAACTTCTTAAATGCCGCGCTTATGCTCTGGTTTAAATTGTAATCTTTCAAGTTATTGGAATACCCTACCGCCGCGCACGCCTCCGCAAAACTGTAGGCGAGCTTTACTACATTAGTGGCGTTATAGGGATCTTCAGCCAGATTGACCGGGGAAACGCCTACTACTACCTGGAAAGCCGCCGTACCGAGGATCGGGGCCGTAAGGCTCGTCGGGTTTTCTAAAATTCTTACACCGTGGTTGTAAGCCATTTCTTATCTCTCCTTTTCTTCTTATTTTCCGCTGGCTTTCCGGTAAAGGATGCTTAATGCGCTTCCTTCCTTCGCCAGCTCCGCGCTTGCCTTTGCCAGCTTCTCAACCGGAACGACAAGGGAATTAAAAAACGGATGCTCCTTAATCTTCTCCTTAAGGGCATCCGGCAGTCCGGCGTTATATGTGGTATACTGCTTCGCTCCGGGAATATCCGGGCCAATATAGACCACGGTTTCCGCTTCCTGCGCGGCCGGCGCCGCTTTCGCTTTCCCGGCCGGCTTCTTTGCTTCGCTCATGAATATGGATCCTCCCTTCTTACTGCTGCAATCTCAAAAGCAAGGTTTACGCCCCCAAAATAAAATGGGTAGGATTCTTCGTCCTGCAAGGTCCACAAAATGGGGTACTGTATGGTATACCTTCCGTTAAGTACCGGGAACTTTGCGAACCTCTCATAAATCTTGGCTATTATGTTTAAAATGTCCTTGTGTCCCTGCTTGTCATAGTCCGGTTCGTAAATTCCTATAAGCAGGGCAAGGTTTACTTTCTGGGCGCTGTTCTCGTCCTCGATCTCCCCGTCTGCAATCCGCACCAAAATATAGGGGTACGGATCCGGGGCGGTCTGTTCTTCCGCCAGTCCGTTCTCCAAAAGCTCCAGGGCTATTTCCCCCTGGTCCAATGGCTCCGGCATGGGCAGAAGCTGTTCAAAAATATTTATGCTGACTCTTTCCCCCTGGGGGTTCTTAAGCCGAAAATCCGAAAGAATTTTCTTAAGCTCGTCCGCCAGCTCGCTCTGCAGAAATGCTGCGACCATGCCTATTATTTCCTCCCTATATCTCGCCTCTTATAGCACGCGAAACATGCCTGTTCACCGCCTCTTTTAAATCGGATTGTATATAAGGCTTTACAATGCCATATACATGCTTCTCGCTTCCAATCATCACCGGAATGGAAGAACCCATGATTTCCTTAATTTCTCTTTTTTCCCCACGTGCATATCCTTCACGCCTCTGAAAAATACCCGTATGTCCGCTTTTGGGCATTGTGGCAACAAAAGCTTTAAGTTTGCCTTTTTGGATTGATTTTGGTGAAGATTGCTTTAATTGCTGCACCATTGCCGCCCTTCCGCCTTTACCAGTCTGGGTATGATGGGTCGTAGGGTTATAGTATCTCTCGCCCCCCATTGTGTTTCCGCGCTTTTTAAATTTATAAGCAGGTATGGTTTTCCCTTTGGAGGAAATAACCGCTACAGGATTCGCATTACTCGCAAGTCTGATATTCATTACCCTGTTAAAGCCTTGTACTTGAACCGCATAGTTTTTTTGTGCCTCCTTGGCAAGCCTCGAACGTGCTTTCTTTGCTGTATCATTCACGGCAAGCTTTAAAACTTTCGGAGCCTTTTCCTTAAAAACGCCCAGCTTTCTCTCCACCTGCTCCAAATCAATTGCCTCAATCTGAATAGCCATCAGCCACCTCCTATCAACTTTTATTCGCCTCCAAATGCAAGGAATACACGCCGCCCTCGTTCAAGCTGTCGGTAACGATAAAGGTTGCGCCGTCTATCTTGACGGGCTTGCCTACTCCCGGAAGCGGGCCGAAGTCTAAGGCGCTGACATATACAAGCGTCTGCTTCTTGTAAATGCCGTCCATGTTGCTTTTCATCCGCTTCTCTCTCTCCGTAAGCTCGTTATCGTCAATAATGATCAGCATTGTCTTTCCGTTGACCGTGTGTTCTTCTCCAAATTCTGCCGGATTAAGGAATACCGTTTTTACGTCCTGCCTCAGAAGCTCCTTAAATGTCAGCGGCTTACGCACTGCTTTTCCTCCTTCCTTTGGCCGGCTCCGTCTGTGCGCCCCTGGTTTTTCTGGACGGCGGTTTCCCCACTAAGTCCTGCTCCGCTCCGGCGGAAGGAAAGGCGTCACCGGGAAGTCCGGCGGCTGCGGTGGTCTGCCTGGCTTTCACTTTCCGTTTCCCTGGTTTCTCCGTGTCCTTCCATACCGCCGTCCCGTTCCCGGTCCAAATACCCACAAGCCCGGCGTTATGTGTCGGCAGCTCGTCGCCCGGCTCATAGTTCTGGCTTTCAAAAAGTATGGGGAAAACGGCTATAAGCTGTTTCATCAGCCGCCCAACTTTACCAGGATAACGGTATCGCTTGCGGCTGCTGCCTGAGCCGCATACCCTGCCGGGATGGCGCTGTCGCCCCCCGTTGCCGTGATCCCTTCCCCGTCAAAATATACCTCCGTCCCCATCTCAATGGCTGCGGCATCCGTCTTGGGTATCTCAAAAACACCCGTAACATGGAGCGATCCCAATTCGCCGGGGAGGATGTCCGTCCCGGCGACGCCAATATGGGAACCGAAAGAAATGACCGTGTTTGCCTCGATCTTTGTGTCCGTATTGTTCTTATAGTCGAGGGTTTCCCCTCTCTGCCAATATGCGGCTTTACTCATGGCTTTTAATCCTCCTTATCTCTTATTCTGCTGCGATCTTTTCTCCAGGGTTCTTTGCAATTCCGCGGAAGTCCCTTACGGCGATTCCCCAGTCAAGGTAAATATCCCACTGGAAGCCCAAAACACCCGGCGTTTCCATCCTTCTTACGGTCGGGGTTTCCTGCCCGTTCAAGTAGTCCACCTGGATATGTTTTGCGCTGGCGGTGTTTGCAACCATAAACCACGGCACTTCCTTATCCCCTGCCAGGGCGTTAAGCACCGGGGTCTGAATAATATTGATCGGGTAGTTGTACAGCGGGTTGATATCGTTGTTATTGCTGCCTACTACCTGGGCGCTGTGAAGAATGACCGCCAGCTCAAACTCATAGCCAACAGGCACAATAATATGCTGCGGGGTGATGTAAATAGCTTCCCCGAACTGGTCGCGCTGGTGCTGCATCTGCAGGATAATAGCCTGGATCGAAGCCTGGGTAGGCTTGCCGCCCTTTGCGATCAGGTTCCCGTGGTTCTTATGGAAAAGGCTTACGCCGTCGAAAATTACGCCGTTGTTGTAAAGCAAGCTGTAAACCTGCTTATCAATGGTTTTCTTTGCCGCTGCTGCGTAAAGCCCCGGAACCTCCGTTAAAAAGCCGATATCGTCGTTGATGAACGCCTGGCGGGTCATGCTGAATGTCCGGCCGTAGGTGTCCAGCTTGCGGTTCGGCAGCAGCTCCGTCCCGGGTTTGTCCGGCTTAAGCTCGCCGTTTTCGGGAACCAGAAGGAAGTCGCCCATACCGCCGATCACGTATTCATGGTCTGCCGTGGTCTTGAAGTCCTTTAAGCTGCCTTTTGTGGTCCATGCCTGGAAGGTCGTAGGCACTGCGTTGTAAAGCTGCACAATGCTTTTCCGGATCGTGTTGTCAAGGATCGCCGGAAACGCCGCCGAAGGGTTGTAGAACTGGCGGCAAAGCTCGCCGTACATATCGTCGGGCTGCATCCTCAGAAGCTGCATAGTGTCCCGCCCGTCCCGGCTCAAACACTCAATAGCGAGATCCCGGAGGCTCATGGATCTAAGCTCATTCGCTCCGTCTGCCGGGGTGGCTACGGGTACGCCTGCCCGAAGCATAAGCGCGTCGGTCGCCCTCTGTCTGAAAGTTTCCCCTTCGTCCCTGGTGACCTGTACGCACACCGGGCTTCCGGTCTGCCTCATGCCGTCAAGGATGGCGCTGCGTACCTGGTCCAAACTGGAACCGTTGCGGATATGCTCCGCCGGATCCACGTCGAAGTCCCGGCAAAGCGCCATGATCTCCGTTACCCGGTTGCGCTCCGCCTCGGTCGCACTCCGCTGTCCTTCTGCAGGTGCTGCCTGCGGTGCGGCTGCCGGGGGCGCTGCCGTCGCTCCGGTTCCTCCTGCCAACCCTCTCTCCTGTGCGTCGATCTCTGCCTGGGCTTCGTCGATCTCCCTCTGGAGGGAGTTAAACTGTGCCTGTTCTTCCGCCGTCAGCGCACGGTTGCCGTCTGCCTTGGCGGCGTTCACAATGGCCTGCTGCTTCAGCATGGCGGCTTCTTTTCTCTGTTTCGGTGTCATCTGTGTACCTCCTATTTTCTGTTTTTATTTATTTGAAGCTGCGCCTCAAAACAAGATAAAGTTTCCGGAGCCTGGGGGTTCCCCTTAAGCTCCCGCCCTACTCCCACGGTAGCGTCCGCCGGGACGCTTACTATGCTTATCTCGTAGGGCATCCATTCCCTTGCGACGTCGCAAGGGCCGGCAAAGCGTCCGTCGGTGGATATCTTCCCCGGCATGACTTCCTCAATCACGCCGATCTTATACCCAACAGAAACGCCCTTGAGCGTCCCGCTCTTTACCTTCTGGAAAATGACCTCGCTTTCCTCGTCGCTGTCAAATTCTACCTCAGCCATGCCCCGCTGGTTCTCAATCCATGCCCGGTTGATCCTGCCTATGACCTTATCCCGGTTATGGTTGAAGAGAAGGACTCCTATTGTGTTAAGCCGGGTAAGGTCAACCGCTGCCGGGTTATGGTCTAAAATCTCCTTGCCCCAGAAACGCTCGTAAGGTTCTTCCGAAGAAAACGAAAGAATGAACTTCCGTTCATTCCCTTCCCCTTCCATAGCCCGGATCGTTGCCGAACTAAACGCTCTTATCTGGTTTTCCTTCTGGCTGTCCGCCGCCGTCTGCGGCTGGCTGGTTCCCCTCCTGCTGCCCGTTCCCTGGCTGCTGCCCTGGGGGCTGGTTCCCATAAGCGCGAACTTAACTAAGCAGTCCTGGTAAAACTGCTGAATGAAACTCA
>OFGE01001799.1_pt1 | contig 17530 bp, 19 predicted proteins | sample 1521681 | NCBI WGS metagenome assembly OFGE01 (sample SAMEA3504093, study PRJEB24116) | mouse gut metagenome | biome: mouse gut; feature: mouse-associated habitat; material: faeces | place: Denmark | collected 2011
CTGCGATGGACTGCGGCTTGTTACCCTCCGAGCATCAGCGAGGCCACACAGCGGCGCACAGGCTGTCACGCTGAGTGTGTACTATCGTTGCGAAGTGCGAGAGCGTTTGCGACTCGCTGACGCTCAGCCGCCACATCTATCTGCGCCAACTGCTGTTCGTAGAACTGGTCCAGCGCCAGCTGAATCGGACGGATGGTGTAGAGCAGATTGCCGTTGCGCTTCAGGCCAGCCTTGGTGGTGACGGATGTGTTCTCTGTACTGATGAGCTGCCGCTCCTCCAACTCGCACACATACTTGTGGACGGTGTTGGCGCTCATCCTCACTGCTTTGCCAATGGTCTTGTAGCTGGGCCAGCACTGGTACGTCTTCCTGTTCTCACAGCAGAGCAAGTACGAGTAGACAGCCAGTGCTCCGGGCGACAGACCCAGCAGGAATATCTCGTTGGGCAGCTGGAAGTAGTTCTTGACTAGATCACGTTTGGGCCACGGTGTGTACTTCACTCCGCACCTCCCTGGGTGTGTTGCGACACCCACTCCACGAATTGCTCCTTGGGTACCACCATCCTGCTGCCGATCTTCAGCACTGGAAAATCCGGTTCATGCATCAACTCGTACCCGCTGGACGGTGAGACGCCTAGCATCTTTGCCACCGTTACCGCGTTCAGGAACAGCGGCAGTTCGTCGTAGTTCTTGTAGCCAGATTCTTTCATGTTGCGCTTGACCTCCTTTTCTGTTGAGTCAGTTTTTCCTCTGCCCTTATGCGCTGACTCCCTCATCCTTCTACCACAACCTCTGATGGCTGAAACCGAACTCTCCTATAAGTGAGTTTACAAAATGTTTACCAATTCAGAGAGTAGCTCCCCACATTCATTTACTACAACCTCCAGAGTCCAAAAGCGAACTCCTATTTTTCATATGCCGAAAAATTTTTGCTGTAGAAAAAATCACCCGCCAGAACTGAGTTTGACGGATGATCGTATCAGATGATTTGATGGGTGTTTGATGATGGCCTGTATTTCTTTGCTTAAGCGAAGCAAAATTTGAGTATGCCTGATGTGGCAGATTTTATGCGACGTCTTTGTATCGAGTGTAGACATACTCATAAATTCGTTGACGGTAACCAGAAATGCTCAGTTCATCATAGCACTCCGGAAGTCCGTTCCAGAGCGTGTCGCGGATGAGGTTGTCAATGGCTGCCTTTGTCTCCTGCTTATCGGTCCAGTGGTCAAGCTCCGCGATTCTAGATTTGACCTTTTGCAGAAGGTCGACCGCTACCTGTTTGATTTTCTGGATGTCCTGTTTAGAGAGGTTTTCAGAGAACAGCATATCGTAGAGAGATAATTCTTCATCGCTGGAAAATCCCTCCCGCACATAGCGCTGCTCCTCCTGATCCATGCTCTGCACCAGCTTCATCAGCTCATCAAAGGTCTTTTCAATATTGGCGCGGTCCTGCTGGCTGTTGTAATCCTCAATGATTGCCTGATACCGCTCATGATATTGGATGCGATTGGGATTGCTGAGCAGCATCCTGTCCAGGCGCTCACAGACCAGGTCCTGCAAATCCTTCAGGATGAGGTTCTTTTTCTTTGCATGGGCAAACTCCCGGCGCAGCAGATCGAAGTCGATTTTGCTGATATCAAACTGACGGGACGGTGTGATCCCCTCAGCCGCCTGCTCAATTTGGACATACTCACTGATGATGCGGTTGATCTCCACCATCAAGTCCACGTTGTTTGCTGTCCTGCGCTTCTTTTTCAGCTGTCCGTAAATGGCGGCAATCGCTTCATACTGCTGGCGGAGGTCAGGCTCGATATCCTCCTGGCTCGTATATTTCACCAAGCGTGTTAACTCGGAGGCGTAGGTCTGGAAGGTCTTCTTTTCCTCCAGGGTGGCGGACACTGTGTTGGCCGCCGTTTGCAGAAGAGCCAGCTTTTCAAAGCCTCTGGCGTCAATCAGCGCTTGCAGCGTAAAATCCCGCTCTGTTAGGAATGACTCTGCGGAGGCGATGAGTTCCAGAATGCGGGCGATCAGTTTTTCCTTATCCACAGTCGGGTCGGCGCCGCCGGTGCCATTCCCATTGGCTGTGTAATCGGCCAGCGCCTTTCGCAGCGCTTTTACGATTCCGATGTAGTCGATAATCAGACCGTTGCTCTTTCCCTCGGCCACACGGTTGGCCCGGGCGATGGTCTGCATCAGCGTGTGGGCTTTCAGCGGCTTGTCTAGATACAGACAGGACAGGCACTTTACATCAAAGCCGGTAAGCCACATGGCGCAGACGAACACCACACGGAGAGGATTGTCGGCATCCTTGAACTCCTTGTCCAGTTCCCGCTTTTCCATCTTCGCCCGATGGCTCTGAATATCCAGTCCCCATTTCTGGAAGGATTGAACCTCGTTCTGCTCTTGGCTGATGACCACCGCCATCTCGGTCTCCTGCATCCATTGCAGCTTGCGTTCCAGCTCTTGAGCCTCCTGCTGGGACGCGCTCTTGATTCGCTCTTTTAATGCGTCAATCTCTGAGGCCCAGTATTTCTGCACCAGATCATACATACGAACGCAGGTGACCTTATTCAGGCAGACAAACATAGCCTTGCCGCTGGTCCACAGGTCGGAGTAGTGCCTTGCGAAATCCTGGGCGATGCGCTCCAGGCGGGGGGTGGCAGTGAGGAGGTGAATCTCCTTGGCGAACTCCTGCTCCAGCTTATCCTGCTGGTTCACATCCAGGTCGGCCTGCTCAATGGCGTCCAGAATCCGATCCGTGATTTCCGGGTTGTCCTTCACGTCCAGAATCTTCTCTCCCCGGTTTTCGTAGTACAGCGGCACCGTCGCGCCGTCATCCACGGCTCGCTGGAAATCGTACACCGATATGTAGCCGCCGAAGGTGCGTTCTGTGATACGGTCGCTGGACAGCAGCGGTGTGCCGGTAAAGCCAATCCGGGAGGCGGTGGGCAGAAGGCGGACCATGTTGTCCGCAAAAATGCCGTACTGACTGCGGTGAGCCTCGTCCGACATGATGAGAATATCGTGGTCAGGGGAAATCGGCTCCACATCTGTTTTGTTGAATTTCTGGATTAGGGTGAAGATAAAGCTGGGGTTGCCCCGCAGCTTCTCCACCAGGTCCGTACCGCTGGAGGCGATGAACTGCCCAGCCTTGGCTTTGCCCAGAATACCGCAGTTTTCAAAGGTGTCGCTGATCTGCCTGTTCAGCTCTTCCCGATCTGTCAGCACCACAATGGTGGGAGAGCCGGAAAACTTGCGGCGTATCTTCTGGGCCAGGAACACCATGGAGTAGCTCTTGCCGCTGCCTTGGGTGTGCCAGAAAACGCCCAGCTTTCCGTTGTTCAATCGGCGGGCCTCATATGCCTTGACTGCCTCGTTGACGCCCAAATACTGGTGGTTCCGGGCCAGGATTTTTGCTGTGTGTCCGCCGGAGTGGTCAAAGAGAATGAAGTTCTCCAGCAGATCAAGAAAGTTCTCCTTTTTACAGACACCCCGGAGCATGGTCTCCAGCGCCACGCTGCCCGGTTCCTCCTCTTTGAGCCGCTTCCACTCGTGGAAAAACTCGTACTTGCTGCCAAGTGTGCCCACCTTGGACTCCAATCCGTTGGAGAGGATCAGGAAGGCGTTGTAGTAGAACAGGTGGGGGATGGTGTCCAGATAGTCGGTGTAGTTGTTGGTATAGGCGTCCTGCACGTCCACTCCGGCGGCCTTCAGCTCCACGAAAAGCAGAGGGATACCGTTGACAAAGCCCACGATATCCGTCCGGCGGCGGTAGAGATCGCCGTGGATTTTCAGCTCCCGGACGGCGAGGAAGTGGTTGTTGTCTGGGTTCTGGAAGTCGATGACAGCGGCGTATTTTTTCTCTGTTCTGCCGCCAGGCTTCTTCACGGTGACAGGGATACCGTCCCGGATCTGGAAATATTTCTCCTCGTTGATTTGCAGCAGGGATGCGGTGGACAGGTGGTGTTCCATGAGCCGCTGGGCCTCGTCCAGCTGGGCGGGGGTGAGCCACGGATTCAGGCGCAGAAGAGCCTCCCGAAAATACCGGGTCAGCAGGATTTCCTTGTAGCTCTTGCGGCCCAGTGTGCCGGCCTCTCCTAACTGTTCGGTGTTGTAGGCGTAGACTTCCTCCCAGCCCAGCTCGTCACGGAGCAGGTTGGCGGCGCTCTCTTGAATCAGGACATTTTCGGAGTAGTCGTAGCTCATAAGTACCCCTCCTCTCGGCGATTCTATCAGCTTATGCCCCCAATTTCATTTGCAAAATCAGGGATAAAATAGCAATGGCTACATCTGCGCCTTTATCCAATGCGAAAGCAATGATGGGTTTCACTTTTTCCCACTTAGACTTCCGTGAAATGTTCTCTTTTGATATTTTTTCAAGCTCATCAATCTTGGCTAATATTTCATCTGTCTGCTCTCGGTTTAGTGCGGTCATATCTTCAATTTTTTGTTTTGCTTCTTTAAATGACAACGAGATATTTACGGTGTTGTTTACTGTGATCTTGGTCTCTGGTGGTTTTGGAAGAGTGATTGCATTCATTTGATATTTAAAAGTTTCTAATTTTGCTTTCATAATTTCAAGATTTTCTTGTACGCTGCTCGGACTATCGTGGAGGCTACTGTAATAAATTATTGTGGCAGCTTTATCAGAACCCCAGAGCCCCTTATACCAATCTTTTATACAGGCCTGATACCGGCCATCCAACTCTCTATGTAATTTGAGCTTTTCCCCAGAGGATAGCTGATCAGACCCTTCAATCCTTTGAATGTCCGAACATACCATGTCATAAAACTCTTTTGGCATTTCCATATACTATACCTCTATTTCTCCGCTTTTTTTAGCATTTCCTCAAAGGCTTTTTCTCCGACCTTTTTGATACAATGCAGCCGGAGGCCATCCTGATATTGACTCAGTTTCCTATACAAGTCCTGATCTCGAAAGCAGACCCACGGAGTTGGGATTGTATCCCCCTGGGAATATTCAAGTTGTTGGATCTCTTTTCCTGCTGTTGACTGTGCATCACTAAGCGCATTTATCATTCCGTCTCGGGTCGGATTATTAATCTGTCTCTGCAATGCTGCGATTTTTTTGATAGCATCTTTAATATCTTTTACATCTTTAGCCTCTTTTGCTGGATTAAAATCATAGTTTTCCATATTATACCTCCACTTCTCCGCTCATAAGTTTTGGAAGCAGGCGGTCTCGGGCCTGTCTAAGCCGGACATTTTGCTCATTCTTCTTTTGTATCTGTATAAACATCGGCTCTACATATCTTGCAAATAACATCATAATTTGGTCGGCTGGCTTGAGATATGGAAGCGCCTTTAATTTGTCTGCCTGTGCGCGTTGACGGCCATCGCTTCCTGTCATACTGTTGATTGCAGACTGCCTGAAGCTGTCGTTGCGGGCAAGCAGGTACACCATATATGGATTGATTCCTTTTGAACGCATGACAATAAACTCTGTAGAGCCAACAGCACCCTCGTCGCTTTCAACACCTGCAACAAAGGCGGTCTTTCCATTTTCAAGACACGGAGTAATTCTCGCCAGTAATGTATCACCGTTTTGAAATTTGCTCCCGGAATTAGAAAACGTAGCTGCAAATTCTTCGGTGTCTAGCGTCATTGAGCTGGTGCTTAATGCGGACATAGGGACGCTTTGTTTTAATCGCTCTTTGCTGAGGGGGACTTTAGGATTAAATTCGATTACATCTTCCAAATGGCACAATTCCCACCCCTCCGGCACCCCGTCAACAACAGGGGTTGTCTCATAACCGGGAAACCGCAGATCAACAAACCATTCCTTATGTAACCGCTGGGCCGCCTCCTCCAGCAGCTTGATCTGCTTTTGGTTGTTTTCGATGAGGTTGTCGTAAGCTGAGAGAATGTCTATAATACGTTTCTGTTGTGTTATCTGCGGCAATGGAATTTCAAGGGCTTTGATAGATATAATTGGCACTGCCTTTTGGGCAGTTCCTTTGGCAATAGCGTCTATTTTTCCTTGCCCCTCATGGGATTTGACCCAATAAAGCAAAAACTCGGGCAGTAGTTTTTTATCAAAATCTTTGAGCCATGTTAAATTACCATCTGCAAAATAGAATCGGTCTGTGGCACTGTAAATGTATGGAACACCATAAGTTCCTCTGGTTGTAATCAGTAAGTCTCCTGTCTTTGGAACTCCAAATTGTTTTTTTACCTGTTCATAAAGTTCTTCACGGATATAATCACACTCTATTATTTCGTGCCCATTTACTTTTTGGATAATCTCTTTTGAGCAATAAAATGGCACACCAGAAGTGCTGCGCTCAGATAAATGAAATCTCTTACTTGAGGTGACAGTACAGTGTTCACCGATTGTTGTCTTTTCCCAATTCACAACCCCATCTCCTCCCAACTCCTGGAGATGGTCTTCATCAGATCATCCGACTCCTTTTGCAGCTCCAGCAGTTCCCGGTGAATCTCCCCCATCCGCTGGGAAAAATCCACTCCATCGTCCTCCACCGGGGCTACGCCCACGTATGCGCCGGAGGTCAGAGACCAGCCCTTTTCCTCGATATCCGCAAGGCTTGCTGATTTACACAGGCCAGGAATATCCTGATATGTTCCATCTACACCGAATTTTTCAGTGAGCCAGAAATACTCACGTAAAATTTCCAAAACCGCATCTATCACACCCGTAGTTTTTTGGCAGAGGTTTTCAATAACGATTGACATTGCTCTCTTTTTGCTGGAAGCAGAGGCGTTTTTCTTCAATTTGGGGACTTCATAAGCATCATTGCTTGAACTGAACAGAAAAAAGTTGTCATATACTGACTTTAATGCATCAATGGCTAAAGGCTTGAATTTTTCAATAGTTTGCTTTAACTGTTCCAGATATTTTACCTGCGCTTGATTTTCTACAAGATTATACCAGTGTATTTGCGGCAGCTCTTTTTCGATAGAATCGCAGAGAGGAATAAGAGTTGATCGGTTTTCGATACTGACTTCTGACCAGTGTGTTTCGTCCAGTAAAAAGCGAATTACAAAAAGCAGTTCTGACTCTTGAAGTTTTAAGGCACAAGAGTTTAGGCTGTGCTCGTAGTGGTCGATAAGCATGGCATATTTCGCTGTTTGATTGCGGTACAGCCAAACAATGGCGTTCAGGTTTTTCAGCTGCCACTCGCTCCATTCGTTCAGCGTGCGGTCCACCACGGTGTAGTAGTTCCGGGCGTCAATAAACAGCACCTTATCCCGCAAGGTTTCGGGCTTGCCCTTGTCGAAGAACCACAGGGAACAGGGCAGGGATTTGGTGTAGAAAAAGTTGTTGCCCACACTGACCATCACGTCCACATGACCGGACTCCACCAGTCTTTGCCGGATATCCTTGTCCTTGCCGGAGCTGTCCGTGGCGGAGGAGGCCATGACAAAGCCCGCCCGGCCCCGCTCGTTCAGGTAAGAGTAAAAATAGGAGATCCAGAGATAGTTGGCGTTGCCCACCTCCTTGGCCTTGTTGACAGAGGGCAGGCCAAAGGGCAGACGGCCTGCGCTCTGGGCGGATTCCGAGTTGACCTTGTCCACATTGAAGGGTGGATTCGCCATCACATAGTCACAGCAGCCGTCCAGATTGTGGGCGTCGTGATAGAAGGTGTTGGCCTCGTCGCCGGATTTGATGATGCCGTTGAGCCCGTGTACCGCCATGTTCATCAGACAGAGTTGGGCGTTGTACTCCACCTTCTCCTGGCCGTAGAAGGTCATGGCGGAGTTGGCCTCCATGCCGGCGGCGTTGACGAAATCGCCGGTCTGAACGAACATGCCGCCGCTGCCGCAGGCGGGGTCCAGCAGCACACCGCCCTGAGGTTCCAGGATATTGACGATCATCTTGACCAGGGATTTGGGGGTGAAGAACACCCCATCGTCCTGGGCGATATTCTTGGCAAATTTGTTGAGGAAATATTCATAGATGCGGCCGATCACGTCGCCGCCCACCTCGTCCAGGGCGCTGTTGTTGAAGATGCGCAGCAGCTCGGCCAGCAGCTCGTCGGAGAAAATGGTATAGTCCTTGGGTAAGACACCCGTCAGCTGTTCCGACTGAGCCTCCACTAGCTCCATGGCGTTGTTGACCACTTCGCCCAGGCTGTTCATGGTGTGGCCGCTCTGGTTGTTCAGTCCCGCCGAGGCGATGTCAGTGGGGAGGTTGACCAGATATTCATACTGCGTCTCCCTGGGAAGAAACAGGGCGCTTTTGGAAACGAAGTCGCTGGCCTCCACAGGCAGAACCCGGCCGCCGCGGACAGGACGGTTTTTCAGAATTTCCTTCTCCACCAGCTTGAAGCGGCTGTATGCGTAGCGCAGAAAAATCAGGCCCAGCACCGGCATACAGTATTGATTGGAGGTCAGCTTGGAGCCAGCCCGGAGCAAATCAGCGGACTCCCACAGGTCAGATTCCAATTTTCTGATGTTTACCATAAGACTGTACCTCCAAGATTGCTTGGCGCCGCAATCAAACAGCTACCGGTTTTGACATTTATTATATACGTTCGAGGAAATATTTGCAATCCGTTCAGGGGCTTATTTCATTGTTTACTGGTACGCAATATTTGACAGGGTACTTTCACCCGATGAACCGGAAAGCGGTGCGTTCCACACTGCCTGGAACGCACCGCTTTGTTTCATGGGGTTACGCATAGAAGTTGACGCTGTTGGGTATCCCGACGAACATGTAGCAGTAGGTGATACCATCGTGCTGGGTCACGCCCACGCCGATGCAGTCGCATCTGGGGTCGATCATGGTCTCGAAGTGGCCGGGGGAGTTGATCCAGTTGTCGACGGCGCGTTGGGCGGCGTCGGCTGTGCCGGTGAACACGGTGAGGTTATCACCGAAGCCATAGGGGTAACCGGCATCTGCAACGGCCTTGCTCTCCTCCGGAGAGTGATGCCAGGTGTAGCGCCGGCTGGAGCAGACTTGGGCGGCGTTCATCAGAGCCTCGTTGACAGGCAGTTCCAGAACTCCGTTGGCCTTGCGGGTCTGGTTAATCAGGCGGATCATCTCCTGGCGTATCTCCAAGTTGTCTGTCAGGCTGGTACTGTCTCCATCGGACGGTGTTTCTGGAATGATGGGAGTAGTGGAACTGACCGTCAGCGTCATACTTCCACACTCCCCAGCGCTGTTGGAGGCGGTGATCTCCACGCTCCCCTCAGCCTTGGCAACGGCAACCCAGAAGGTCAACACCTGCTCGACCCTACCGATTCCGGGTTGCTGGAGGTGACAGTATACTGTGTATCACTGGGGCCGATGATCAGGCCGCTTCGCTCTCCCACTTCCAAGGTGCTGCCCTTGTAGCTGCTTACACGGATGGCCGGAATCTCCACTGTTGCGGCAGGGACGGTGAGTGCGGTTGCAAGGATGGTCGCCGTCAATATGGCGGCAATGTGCTTTTTCATGCTGGTCATACTTTTTCCTCCTGTATTCAGTATTTCTTGGTGCTCTTGGCAACCAACACAATACCGAATGAAGGGAAGGAAGTCTAGTAGAAAGCATAATCAGAAGTAGAGAAATTTAATGGCAGAATCATGGTATTTTAGCTTCTGGGTTGCTACGTGCTTACTGCTGCGAAATTGCAGCAGTAAATAATAATCGTTGCAATTTCGCAGCATTTGTGTTATAGTAAAACAGAGGTGGTAATATGGTCACTTTAGGCGAATATTTGAAAAGAAATCGGATCCACCAAAAACTCAGCCTGAAAGATGTCTACAAAGAAACCGGCATCAGCGATTCAAAACTCAGCCGAATTGAAAATGGTACAAATGCTTCAAACCCAGCACCAGATATTCTGCTGGTTCTGTCTAAATTGTATCATATTAATCTCATTGAGCTGTACTGTATTGCAGGTTACCTGGATAAAGAGGCGCTCTCTTCCTATGAGCAGGTCTTTCAAAATGCAGATCTGCTCACCGAAGATGAAAGGAACCTCATTCAAGCGCAGATTGATTTGTTCACGAAAGGAAGAACGAAACATGATTTTTAGGCTTGGAGAACTCTTTTGCGGCCCAGGTGGCCTGGCATGGGGAGCAACTCATGCGGATATTGGAGATCCGAATTTCAAAATTATCCACGCTTGGGCAAATGACTATGATGAAAATACATGTCAAACATATCGGCGCAATATCTGTCCTGATCAGCCTGGCACTGTATACCATGCTGATGTACGGAAATTAGATTTAACCCAGCTGAGTCCAATTGATGCCTTTGCATTTGGTTTTCCGTGCAACGACTACAGTGTCGTTGGTGAACAAAAAGGCATGGATGGTGTTTACGGGCCTTTGTATTCTTATGGCATCAAGGTACTCAAACTATACAGACCCCAGTGGTTTTTAGCAGAAAATGTTGGTGGTTTGAGAAATGCAAACGATGGCAAGGCTTTTACTAAGATACTTGACGAAATGAAAGCGGCAGGGTATAAACTTTATCCCAATCTATATAAATTTGAGACTTATGGAATCCCCCAAGCGCGGCACAGAATTATTATTGTTGGCATTCGAGATGATATTAATGTTGAATTTAAGATTCCTTCCAGCGCTCCTTATGCAAAAGTGGATAACACTTGTAAGACAGCAATTGAAGTTCCTCCTATTGCCCCTGATGCTCCCAATAACGATCTTACCAAACAATCGGCAACAGTGATTGAGCGCCTTGGATACATTAAACCTGGCCAAAATGCCTTTACAGCTGAACTTCCTGAGCGCTTAAAGCTGAATGTTTCTGGTGCAAAGATTAGTCAGATTTATAAACGCCTTGATCCAGATAAACCTGCATATACTGTTACTGGAAGCGGCGGCGGCGGAACTCATATCTATCACTGGTCTGAACCCCGTGCATTGACCAACCGAGAGAGGGCCAGACTACAAACTTTTCGGGATGATTTTGTGTTTGAGGGAAGCAAAGAAAGCGTTCGCAAGCAGATTGGCATGGCAGTGCCTTGCGAAGGTGCCAAGATTATTTTTGAAGCTATTTTGAAAACATTTGCGGGTATTCCATATGAATTTATGACTGCAAATATTGAAGAATAAAATTAATCACGACAAATGGAGCGTCGTAGCATAAGTTCTACAACGCTCCATTAATTTATTATACAAGTTCAATGACTATATCTGTAGAATTCAACCAAGTTACTCTTACTTGATCTCCTATATCCGCACCAAGGCTATAGAACCAGTCACCAAGCGCTTTAAGATTCTTGTCTCCAGCAAATTGTTTTGCATAGCGATCATCTGCTTGATTTCCCTGTGCTCGTACAATACCTCTAAATTCTCCGTCTACAGAAGCACAGTTAAATAAATTCTTTCCAAAAATATCTCTATATCCTGTTCCGTTTTGATTAAATAATCCCAATCTATATGCATCCCCTGCCGGAATTGGTATATACCCCTCTCCATATACTGTCCCTCGGCTATTTGTGTACCTTATTTCGCCCCAAGCTAAATGTGGAGCTTTTAACGTAATTGTATAAGTGTCACCTGCATTTGCCATATGTCACATCTCCTTTCAAACCCCCAAAAAATATATCAGCATACTTTGGCTTTTTAGATTATCGCTTCTTATGTCTGAGGGTCTTCATTTTAGGCTTGAAAAATCCAAATAGTAGGTCTCCTCATCTAACTTCAAAAAGATTATATCAGTTCTGCCATATTTGTCAAGGTCGGATCTGGTAACAAGTGCGCCGTTGGCAAGGCCGAGCCTGTTTCTAAAATACTCCCCCAAGTCACTGTTTCTCGCTGGAGTAGTAATTGCCTTGTCATTTTGCTGTTCAACACGAAGAATAAGCTGATGGCGGTCGTCTGTTATCGCAGTAAAATGCCGCTTTTCCAACGGGAAAAAGCCACTCTTAGCAATCTTACTTGGCAATGGGATATATGCTTCATTGGGATTGCGCCCCGGCCTATGTCCCCAGTTAAGGCCGGATCGTTTTCCGGGCTCTCCGTTTCTGGTGATTAGGCTGAGTGTAACCATCTGATATCTGTCCTGAGCCATAAAGTCAAACCCATCAATGAGCGTATTTTCCAAATCCAAAACAGCGTGTGTAGGATGGATAATCACGTATTCCTCCACCTCGGCGTGGTGAACATAGATGCTTCGGTCAATCAGTGATTGATAATACTCCAGGGATTCCTGTGGATTACACTCATTCATGATTTCTTGGCGGTGTCTGCCGACAAAAGAGCTCTGCACAAAATTGGAAGATCCTGAAAATGCACACACTGGAGAGCCATCTTTAGCCCAGATAAAAAGGTTGCCATGAACAGCTGGGGCATCATATATGTAGCTGCATTCCAGCTTTGCAATTTCTTGCGGATGTTCACTTCGAATGATCTGGATGAAGCCTTCGTGCACAGACACGCTGATGCCATCAAAAGGCACCATGCCAACCAGTAAAAATATCTTTATCGGCGTCTTCGTTTTGTGATACAGATTCTTGATATACCAGGAAAGCATTGTAGGAGTAGCGTAACCAGATACAATATACAGCTCATTTGCGTCAAGCAGCAATGGGTCAAACAGCACCGCTCTTGCAATATCTTTAATTATCACAGCTTTTTCTCCCTATTCTTGTTTTGTTCAGAGGCTGTATTGATTGTTTTGATCACTACATCAACACACTCGTCCAGATGTTTTTTGATCTGCCACTCCCAGAAACGAAGAACCGTCCAACCAGCTTCTTGGAGTTGTGCTGTTACCTCTTTATCTCTCTGCATATTACGTTCGATTTTTGGTATCCAATATTCTCGATTTGACTTGATCCTCCTATGACGATTTTCCCAATCATAGCCATGCCAATAATCTGAATCACAAAATATTGCTATACGGTACTTAATAATGACAATATCAGGTTTGCCCGGCAGGCCTTTAAAATTCTTTCGATACCGGATTCCGCAATGCCACAAAGCGTGTCTAAGGGCAAGCTCAATAGACGTATCTTTGCTCTTAATTGCCTGCATGTTTTTTCTGCGCTGCTCAGGAGTTAAATCATCCATATTGCACTTCCTATCACTCGGCATCGTTTTTATTGATTTCTCTCACATCATAATAAACCATATTGTTAGGAAGCTTAATGTTAGGCACCCATAATTCTCTGCCGCTCCAGCCTTTACGACCTGTCACCTTGTACATAGTAAGCACAATGTGGTCAGAGAACGAACTTCCTAAACTCCAATCATTGGGAGAAAGCAAGGCACCAGTACCCTTGGCAACATCTCTATTTCTTCGAACAATCAGAACGCCTTGGGCAGCAGGCTTCTCGGAAAGCATGGTATCCAGAATAGATGTAAAACTGGACACAGCAAAATCATCTGCAGATATGATATGACCGAAAATTTCTTTCATGAGTCGAAGACTAATCTGATAGTATGCTTCTTTGTCATCAAAAGGAGCCAGCAGCTTATCCAAGTCTTCAATGGAATTATTATCAGGATCAAAAGGATAGTAGTTTGTACCACCAGAAAGCATAAAAACATTGTGATTGTCCAGCACATTTGGACGGGTAGGATTCAATCCCCTATGATAATAGATTTTGATATCTTTAGTGTCTTTTTCAAGCTGTGCAATGATAGAGTTGTTAGTTGCATTGATATCAGCAAACAATTTATAGAGCGTTTCGCCGATGAACACTCTCATCATGCCGGGATCACGATCATATCCAAACATGCGGCTGTGCTGCCACATAGTGTCAGCCTGGGGTTTTTTGCTGGTTCTGGTATAGTAGATGGTATGCAGTCCAGGAAAGGTGACTCCACGCCCCAAAGTATTTCCACCAATAACAATATTTGACCCCGAGGAATATTCACCGCTGTTAACATCATTCCTGCCATTCATTATGATGATATTTACCCCATTAATTTTGAGGAGGTTTTTGACAACAGCAAAAAGAATATCGAAGGTAACTTTTGAAGATTTCTGTGGATTCAATGTATCGTATTCTTCCTTCAATGCATCTCTAAATTCCTCGTTCAGATGTTTCAGGCACCACGCAAGTTCGGTAGATATGGACTTGGCATATTTGCTATGAACAGCTTGTCTAACACTGGGGTGGAGCAGACAGTTACAGACCTTTCCGCCGGAAGCAAGAATCTGACCAGAAACGGCAAGATGATGCAGAACGACCTGACGTTCCGGTCTGGAAGTCTTTTCTAAGAAATTGATACAATCAGCGGTTTTATTCTTCGGAAAAAAGAAGTCGCCCCCTAAATAGGCATTACCAGGTTCAAAATAATAGGAAAAATAAGGATGCCAGCCAGAGGCCATCGTCTGCAGAAAAATAGCCTGAGGGGTGCCGGTCACCTGTAAATAAATGCTGCTGGGGGCACCATTTTTAATAGCATCCAGATATTTGTTGATGGAGGACTGCTGTCCTTTGTTTACCAGCGTATTCAAGGAAGCTGCATCAGCCTCATCATCAATAATAAACAAAGGATTTCCTTTCATAAAGCCTGTAGAAGCGAACACATTGGCCCAGAGTCGAAGAACACGGTAGTTTTTCTTTAGCACAATGATGACAGGTTCCTTTAAGCTGCTCTGGATAAATAAACCAGAGTCATTTTCACCGCAGATACAGAATCCAGCTAAGTCATCTTTGACACGGTCAAGGGTTTGTTGCTGCAATACTACATTGTCAGTAGTAAGCAGGACAAAAACAGAAAACCCTAGATCTGCAGATTTGCATATGATACCAAACATCTGGCCGGTTTTTCCGGATTGGACATTTCCAAACAACAGGCCTATTTCGTGAGAGCAGAAAGAAAAATTCTTAATATATTGATTACCAACTTCCTCTGCCGTCTTGAAAATAGATTCTGCCAATTTAGGATTTCCACGATCTGTAATTGTTTTGAGGTATGTTTTCAGATAATGCATCATTCTCCACCTCCGTCTTCGGCCTCTGATGCCGCTTCGAAAGACAAAATCCAGACATCCAGCATATTGCCATCTTTATCCTCTGTTTTTTGGTCAGTTTTCGTAAGCACAAGCCTGTCGCATCCATAGGCGGCCAGCATTTCCTTTGTTATCATGCCCATTCGGTCCTTATCGGCTTGCGTATCGTTTACAGGGGTGACCAGGCCAGCAGCGGCAAGACGGCCTTTAATCCAGCGTCCCAAGATCAATTCATCGCCAACAGCACTGAACTGTTTATTCCCATCACTCGTGGTATGAGCCTTAAATGTATAGCCGTCATCAGTTACAACAACAAAAACTGCGTTTTTTTCGGGATATCCCTCAAGACAAGTGATTTGCTTGCTGACAGTAAACTGAGTCTCATACCAATCACGAGACTTTCTGGCACTTCTTGGTGCTGCATAACTGACGTTCAGATTAGACTTTGTATAGTGCCTGCCGTCATCCATATGACGTTCTGCATAGGCAGGTACTTTAATAGGCAGGACAAAAGAAAAATCAGTCTTATGCCGGTTAAATATTTCCACCTCTGTTTGAGGAATCTGCTCAACAGTGTCAATGCCGGTCAAGGAAGTATTGACTTCGCGGATAAGAGGCATATTAGTAGCTTCATCAATTCTGACCGAAGATACTGGGCCAGCTATTTTCCGAATCAGATTCGCTATTTCATTGCATTCGGCACTATCCTCGGTCACTGCTGACACTTCATACTGTCTGCGATTATTGGCCTCCATTTTGATAACACCAAGATTTGCAGAACCGATAACAGCAGATTTTGCCCGTTCATTTTTGTAAAAGGCATAGATTTTACCATGGTATTTGAATGCTCTGACTATTCGAATTTCACCGATACCTTTATCAACCCATTTATGATTTAAAGCAACTGCTGTGTGATAGATACTTTCAGGCATTCCTTCGAAATAGTACATGCCGATGGTCAGCACAATATGCCGAATCTCATATTTGTCCACAATCTGCTCCAATTCTTGCAGAGCCGCTTTGGAAACATATCCCACAGCGATTTCAAGGGCATCAGCCGAAGAGATTTCTTCAAGAAGGCGGCCATTTACAGTTTCCTGGCCGTCCTCAGTTCCAAGCGGAAGAATATTTGAATAAAGCAGTTTCATTAAACAACCTCCAAAATATATAATTTAGAGCACATTCAACAGTAAATCATCTCATAAATATGTTATCTGATACACAATAACAGTTTTGTTCACTGAAAATATGGAATTATGCTCGAAAAGATTATCACAGTCTTCTCAAAATCTCCTCATCCGCCGGGCAAAATTCATACTGTGATATCTCCTCTGGAGTAATCCAGCGGATGTCGTTATGCTCAAGCATCTGGGGCGTTCCCTCAATGATTGCCGCATTGAACAGTGTCAGATGTACATTCAAATCTGGGTAATCATGGTCTACCTCCATGAACACTTCGCCCACTGAGATAACGACAGCCAGCTCCTCCCGGCACTCCCGCACCAGGGCCTGTACCTTGGTTTCCCCCGGTTCCACCTTTCCGCCCACAAACTCCCACAGCAATCCCCGTGCCTTGTGGGGCGGACGCTGGCAGATCAGAAACCTGCCCCCATCCCAAATCAGTGCCGCCACAACCTCTGTCGCTTTTTTCTCCATACCATTCACCGCCCTCAATTTGCCTTTTCCCCTTATTTGTGCTATTTTATTAAGTATACCACAAATTTCCCCCTGGGGGAAGTACGTAATGGAGGCGCAGTATATGATACGAGAGATCATGCGAGACGAAGCCTTCCTCTCCCAAAAGGCCGAACCAGCCACCCTGGAGGACTTGCCCATCGCCCAGGACCTGCTGGACACCCTGACCGCCCACAAGGACAGCTGTGTGGGCATAGCGGCCAATATGATCGGTGTCTGCAAGCGGATCATCATCTCTGACAACGAGGGCAAATATATTGTAATGTTCAACCTGGAAATCATCAAAAAATCCAGCCCCTACGAGGCTGAGGAGGGCTGCCTCTCCCTTACCGGCATCCGGAAGACCAAACGCTGGCAGTCTATCAAAGTGCAGTATCAGAACGAGCAGTTTCAGACCCGCTTCAAGACCTTCACCGGCTGGACGGCCCAGATCATCCAGCACGAGATCGACCACTGCGAGGGGGTGCTGATCTGACATGGACTTCGATGCCTATATCGCCTGTCTGACGGGAAAAGACGCCAAGGCCACCTATGCCCTTGCCCAACAAATCACCGCCGAAAGCAGGGCATCCGACGTTTGGTATCCTCACTTTAACAACTTTGCCGCCCTCCTGCGCCATAAAAATTCCCTGGTTCGCAACCGGGCTATTTCCATTCTTGCAGCCAATGCCCGTTGGGACAAGGACGGTAAATTTGACTTGCTGCTTGATGAATTTCTGTCCCACGTCACCGATGTAAAGCCAATTACAGCCCGTCAGTGCGTGGCGGCGCTTCCGGAAATCGCGGAGGCGAAACCTGAGCTTGCTCCTCGCATCCGAGCAACATTGGAGCGGGCTGACCTGAGCGGTTATCCGGACAGTATGCAGCCTCTGATTTTGAAGGACATCGCAGCGGCTCTGCAGAGAATCGAGGAGTAAGCCTATGCACATCATCA
>OFGE01001800.1_pt1 | contig 17517 bp, 20 predicted proteins | sample 1521681 | NCBI WGS metagenome assembly OFGE01 (sample SAMEA3504093, study PRJEB24116) | mouse gut metagenome | biome: mouse gut; feature: mouse-associated habitat; material: faeces | place: Denmark | collected 2011
ATAAGACTCAGGGCAAGACGCTGTGGGATGCAATGGTGGACATGTATGACAAGTACGGCTATTATAAGGACGATATCCAGTCTATTACGCTTAAGGGTATCGAAGGGCTTCAGAAGATCCAGGAGATCTTAGAGACGCTCCGCAGGAATCCGCCGGCAGAGGTTGGAGGATATCAGGTAGTGAAGGCCAGAGACTATCAGGCGGAGACGATCAGAGATATTGCAACAGGCGAGGTGACGGGAACAGGCCTTCCGAAGTCTAATGTATTGTATTATGATCTGACTGACGACGCATGGCTGTGTGTAAGGCCGTCAGGAACGGAACCTAAGGTCAAGTTTTACTATGGGATCAAGGGCAGTTCTCTGGCAGATGCCGACGAGAAATCCGCGAAACTGGGTAAAGAAGTGCTGGCGATGATCGACAAGATGCTGTAGATATTGGAAAACCTTGAAAATACGGGGAAAACTGTAGAATTTGCCTTGACATTTGTGTGGAAAGCGGTTATAACTGTAACTATAGGTCTTCTATGGGTGACAGGTATAGGGACTGCATTAATGATGATAGAATAAAATAAGGGATTCTATGAAACAAGAGGAGGAAATTATCCATGAATAAGACAGAATTAGTAGCAGCGATTGCTGACCAGGCAGAATTATCCAAGAAAGATTCTGAGAAGGCGTTGAAGGCATTCATCGACGTTATAACAGATGAACTGAAGAAGGAGCACAAGGTACAGTTAGTTGGCTTTGGAACCTTCGAGGTGAGCAAGAGAGCTGCAAGAGAAGGAAGGAATCCGCAGACAGGCAAGACGATGAAGATCGATGCATGCAAGGCGCCGAAGTTTAAAGCCGGCAAAGCATTGAAGGACGCTGTTAACGAGTAATTCGTTGCATAAATCTGCACTTTCGGAATCTGATCCGTGGATAGTTGGGGAGAGGAGGTTCCGGGAGTAGATGGATAAATAATGGGGATTTGGGTGCCGCAGGAGTGAGAGAACACCGGGGGCACCCTTTTTATGCCTGTATCGATCGGCGGCAGTGATTATGTAATGTGTGATTTAAGGAGGCAGATATGAGATTAGATAAGTTTTTAAAGGTTTCGCGGCTGATCAAGAGGAGAACAGTGGCGAACGAGGCATGCGATGCCGGGCGTGTGACCGTGAACGGCCAGGTTGCGAAGGCGTCTGTGAAGGTGAAGGTAGGAGACGTTATAGAGATTCAGTTCGGAACCAGGACGGTTAAGGTCGAAGTTCTGGACATCCGGGATACGACAAAGAAGGACGAAGCAGGAGACTTGTTCAAATATTTGTAATAAATAGCGCCGGCCTTTCATATGATTATTAAGAAAGGTTGTGAAGCGCATGGAAGAAAGAACCGTACAGAAAAATCATAAATTGGTGATCAATAACCGTAAGACGAGTTTTGTGACAGGGGTGATCGACGTATTATCTTTTGACTTGAACGAGATCTTGCTGGAGACAGAACAGGGAATGATGATGGTAAAGGGTACGGATCTGCATGTGAACCGCCTGAGCCTTGAAAAAGGCGAGGTGGATCTTGCGGGGAATATAGACAGCGTCGCTTATTCGGATGTCCAGGGACATGCAAAGCAGCAAGACAATCTGTTGTCTAAGCTGTTCAGGTAATATTATGCCGGGAATCAGAGAAGAGATGATCGTATTCCTGGTCGCGGTGGTATCCGGAGCGGCAGTGCGTCTGGCATATCAGTGCATCCGTTGTTTTCGAAGGATTATCGCGCACCGGCTTGCGGCAATAGGTGTAGAAGATATGATTTTCTGGATCGGTTCGGCAATCTATATGTTTGTGCAGATTTACCATACAAGTGATGGTAGCATCCGATGGTATTTTATACTAGGTGTTGCGCTTGGGGCTGTTTTGATGTCTGTGTTTTTAAGGAGCGCGGAGAAACTGTACAAAAAAATCTACGGCGCAAAGAAGAAAGATTGTTCGCCGGGGGTTGATTAAAGATGAGAAAGAAGTTAATATAAGGAAGATAAGAGGGAGAGTATCTGCCGGGAGTTTACCGGGATAAGGGTGATTGAACATATGAAATATGCAGGAAAGAGACGTCCGAAGAGACGCCTGAGAAGGCGTATGCAGCGTCATAGGAAGAGTGTGCTCGCAGTAAGCGCAGTCGTGTTGCTGCTGTTTGTGGTAGTATCTGCGAACAGTATCTCGCTGCGCGCCAAGGAAAAAGCCTACCGGGCGCAGGAGCTGGAACTTAAAGAGCAGCTGAAAGAGGAGAAAGCTCGGACAGAAGAGATCAAAGAACTTGGAGAATACGTGGGAACGGACGAGTATGTGGAAGATGTGGCGAGGGAGAAGCTGGGCCTGATCCACGAGAATGAGATTATATTGAAGGCGGAATAGCAGACAGATGATAAGCTTTAGGAGATGATTCCTAAGGCTTTTTATTTTTTGAAAACCATTGAAAGGGGAGCGGAAAATGGCAGAAGTGAGGGAAAAGGATACGTTTATCAATCCGTATGTCGTACAGATGGACAAGTTTGCGGATTCATTGGTTCATTTATCGAAGACATTTCTTACGTTAGAGGAGTATAAAGGGACATTCTCAAAGGATGAAGTGGAGGAGATGTTCCGGAAAGTTACGAATAAGGTGTGTGAAAATTGTGAGAAGAGAGAATGGTGTCTTGGAGAGAACCGGGTGTATACGTATCAGACGCTCTGTGAGATCCTGTGTACGGTGGAGGAATATGGCGCGGAGCTCAATGTGGAATTGAAGAGGAGCCTCCAGAAGAGGTGCATCAAGGCGCCGCGTTTCTTGCGGGAGACTCTGGAAACATACGAGAACGCGAAGAAGATCATGATGTGGAGTAATAAGATCGTGCAGAACCGGGAGGGGTACGCCAGACAGCTGAACCGGTTTGCCAAGATCCTCCAGCACACGACGCGGGAGCTAGATGCGGGGATCTTCGAGGATGAGCATCTGGAGAAGCGGCTGAAGACCCAGCTTAAGAAGGGCGGGGCAAGGATGCTGTCGTCCGTGTTCTATATGACTTCCCAGGGAAAATATGAGATCCATCTGACGCTCAAGGCGCTGAAGGGGCATGTGATCGCCACGAAAGAGTTGGCGTCGCTGATCGGGAACTGTACGGGACGGGCGATGGCGCCACAGATGGGCGAGCGTCCGATCATCGGAGAGGATTATTGCACGGTTGCGTGCGTGGAGAGCGCAAGATTCCACACGCTGCAGGGGGTTGCGAAGATTGGGAAAGGGTGTGAGAAGATCTCCGGCGATACCTTCCTAATGACGGATCTTCCGGGAGGCAAGAAGGGGGTTGCGCTGTCTGACGGAATGGGAACGGGAGAGGAAGCTTTAAAAGAGAGCAAGATGGTGATCGAGATGCTGGAAGAACTTTTAGAAGCGGGCTTTCCGATCATAACGGCGATCCAGATGATGAATACGGCGTTGGTGATCGGACGGGAGGAAGTGCGTTTTTCCACTATTGACGTCAGTTTGTTCGATCTGTACGGCGGAACCTGTGAATTCGTGAAAGCAGGAGCATCGACTACGTTTATCAAGAGAAAGGATTCGGTTGAGATGATCACGTCCACGACGCTGCCGGTGGGAGTGATCCAGGAGCTGGAGCTTGAGACGGTGATCCGGAAGATGGAATCCGGGGATTATGTGATCATGGTGACAGACGGAGTCATGGACGCGTTGCCGGTGGGGGAGCAGGAGACGCTGCTGTGTGATTTTATAAAGGAGACGGATATCGTGAATCCGAAGGAAATGGCGCACCGGATCCTTGAGAAGGTATTGGAATGGACGGAGGAAGTACCGGTGGACGATATGACCGTGTTGGTCGTGGGCGTGTGGGGATTATGACGCGGGCTTGCTTTTTGGCAGGGATTTCTATATTATAGAAGTGACAGCAACAGAAGAGAAGGGCAGGGCTATGTATCAAAAAGTCAGGGAATATATCCGGCGTTATAAGATGCTGGAACAAGGAGATAAGATCATTGCAGGTGTATCGGGAGGCGCGGATTCCATATGCCTTCTTTTCATGCTTATCGGGCTTGCAAAGGAGATAGGATGTTCGGTTACGGCGGTACATGTGCATCATGGGCTGAGAGGAGCGGCGGCAGACGCGGACGCGGCATATGTGGAGCGCGTATGCCGGGAGCAGGGGATCAGGTGCAGGATCTTCCGGGAAGATGTGGGGGCATTTGCCGAAAGGAACAGACTGACGGTGGAAGAGGCGGGAAGAGATGTCCGCCGCGCCTGTTTCCTGCGGGTTATGGAAGAAGAGCAGGGAACGAAGGTTGCCCTTGCCCATCATCAGAACGATAATGCGGAGACTCTGATCTGGAATCTGTGCAGAGGATGCGGCATAAAGGGGCTTGGAGGGATCGCACCGGTTGCGGGGGCGTTTATCCGGCCATTGCTATGTCTGAGAAGAGACGAGATCGAGTCATATCTTAAGGAGCGGGGAATCGCGTACTGCGTGGACGAGACGAATCTGGAGGACGCTTATACAAGGAACCGGATACGAAGGCATGTGATACCGTACCTGGAAGAGAATGTGAACAGGCAGAGTGTAGAGCACATGTCCGAGACGATGGAACAGATCCGTAAGATCGGAAGCTATCTGGAGCAGGAAGTCCTGCGGTATCAGAAAGAGTGTGTGAGTTTCAGGGAAGACGGCGCCGCAGTGCTTGAGAAAGAAGCTTTCCGGAAGGTACCCGAGGCGGTCCGTGCATTTCTGCTTCATGAACTGCTCTGCCGCGCCGCGCGCCGGAGGAAGGATATAGAAGCGGTGCATGTAAAGATGTTGGAGGCTCTGCTTGAGAAACAGGTGGGGAGGCAGATCCGGCTTCCGTACGGAGTGCGTGCTGTCCGGTGCTATGAAGGGATAGAATTGATCACAGTATCCGGGGAAGAATATGAAAGAGGACGGTGCGGGCATAAGGAAGACCGCCGGGAATATGAGGAAGGACGACGCGGGCATAAGGAAGGCCGCCGGGTGCCTCAGGAAAGTGGGGAGACGGATAAGGCAAGTGTGATCTGTATATCCGGAAGCTGCGGATCGGCAGAATTGCCATGGATGGACGGAAGTGTACGGAAGCTGAAATGGCGTGTGTTGGAAAGGGAATCTGATGAAAAAGAGGAAATGATAATATTTCCCAAAAACCCCTACACGAAATGGTTTGATTATGATATAATTAAAAATACTGTAAAAATGCGGTATAGAGAACCGGGAGATTATATTACCATCTCAAAAAACGGCGGGACTCAGAAGCTGAAACAGTATTTTATCAATGAAAAAGTGCCTGGCAGGCAGAGAGACAAGATATGGCTGGCAGCAGACGGACGGCATATTATGTGGATCGTCGGGTACAGGCAGAACCAGATGTATCAGATCACAGATAAGACCAGAAGAATTCTGGAGATAGAGATTAACGGAGGAGAAGACGATGGCGGAGAATATCAAGGTATTGGTTCCGGAGGCAGAGGTTGCGAAGCGGATTGAAGAACTTGGCAGACAGATCAGCGAGGATTATGCAGGGAAGCATGTGCATATGATCTGCGTATTAAAGGGCGGAGTGTTCTTTATGTGTGAACTGGCAAAGAGGATCACTGTGCCGGTTTCTCTGGATTTCATGAGTGTCAGTAGTTATGGGGACGGGACGTCTTCAAGCGGAGTGGTCAAGATCGCCAAGGACCTGGATGAGGCTCTGGAGGACAAGGATGTGCTTGTGGTAGAAGATATCGTCGATTCAGGAAGGACGCTATATTATCTGTTAGATATTCTGGGGAAGAGAAGACCGAAGAGTATGAGATTATGCACGCTTCTTGATAAACCGGAGAGAAGGGTCAGGGATGTGAAGGTGGATTATGTGGGATTCGAGATCCCGGATGAATTCGTAGTAGGGTATGGGCTTGATTATGCGCAGAAGTACAGGAACCTGCCCTTCATCGGAGTGGTAGAAGGCGTGGATTAGAAAGGGGTTTTGAGACATTGAACGATAAGAAGGTGAGAGGACTAAGCGGCGCGACGATATTGACTTTTGTCGTATTTCTGTTCGTGATGCTGTGGTTCACCAATCAGTTTGATCAGAAGGATGAAGAGATAACCTGGAAGGAATTTGAGAAACTTGCCACGGACGAGGATGTAGAGAAGATCGTGATCACCCAGAACAAGAATGTTCCGACAGGGCGGGTCGAGCTTCGGTTCAAAGATGAGCTGGACGAGGAGAGTGTGAAGTATCTGTATGTGTCCGACGTCAATGTGATCCAGGAATATATGAAGGATAAGGGTCTTGAATATGAGATGCCGGATGTCAGGGAAGACAGTTGGTTCGCTACGGTAGTAGTGCCGGTGCTCCTGACTTTGATGGGAGTGATGCTGATCTTTACGGTCATGAACCGTCAGGGAAACGGCGCGAACGCGAAGGCGATGAATTTCGGAAAGAGCAGGGCGAGGCTTAGTATGGGAGGCGATAAGAAGATCACGTTTTCCCAGGTGGCAGGACTTAAGGAAGAGAAGGAAGAACTGGCGGTTCATCTGTATCAGTATGAGAATCAGTGGGTGGAGAGCGCGCCGTGCATCCTGTATGATAAGATGCCGGAGACGATCCGTGCTTTAAGCAAGAGATACCGTCTGTTCATCGTCAGCAACTGTCAATCCGGATATATAGAGGCATTTCTTAAGAATACAGGGCTTGGCGATTGCATAACAGACTTTACCTGCCCGGGGGATACGGGGAAGCTCAAGGGAGACAATATCCGTATCATCATGGAACGCAACGGGATCACAGAGGCGGTCTATGTGGGCGATACCCAGGGAGATGCCGACGCGTGCCGTATGGCGGGGATACCGATGATCTTCGCGGCTTATGGATTCGGAGAAGTGGAGGGAGAGTATGTGACACTCCAGTCTTTTGGCGAACTGCTTGAGATTGATTATGATAAGTTTTAGTGCATCGTGATGCAGGGGCGAAAGAATGAAGTGTAATGGAAGAAGGACTGGTAAGAATGAGTACAGAGAAAATAGGCGTCAACGAGATTAAGACGAAGAACAGACAGATCATCTATAACTATATCAGGAAACAGGGTTCGGTTTCTAAGCAGGAGATCGTCGTGGAGATGCAGCTAAGCCTGCCCACGGTGACAACGAATCTGGATTTTCTGAAGAAGCAGGGGTTGATCGATACATCCGGTAAGATTAAGAACACGGGCGGACGGAACGCGACGGCATTTACTTATGTGAAGAATGCGAGGATGGCGATCGGTGTGGATATCACGGCGAATCACATTACGGCGGTGGCGGTAAATCTGTCGGGCGACATTGTCAGCATGGAGAGACGGAGGAGCAATTTTGATCTGGAGGACGACGCATATCTTCGGGAGATCGGGGAAGTCGTGGAATGTGTGAAGAAGGATGCGGATATTATGGATGAGAACCTGCTCGGAGTGGGGATATCGGTACAGAGCCTGGTCTCGGATGACGGGAGTGAGATTACGTACGGTATGGCGCTGAATTTCGCGAAGAAGAAGCGGGAAGAGATCGCAGCGTATGTTCCGTACCGCAACAGACTGATCCATGATTCCTATGCGGCGGGATACAGGGAGACCTGGACCAACCGGGAGTTCCAGAATGCATTCTATATCAGTCTGAGCAATAGTGTGGGAGGCTCGGTGATCATTGACGACGCGATCTATGAGGGGAATACGCACAAGGGAGGCGAAGTCGGTCATATGACGGTTGTGCCGGAGGGAGGCGAGTTCTGTTATTGCGGAAGGCGGGGGTGTTTTGACACGGTGTGCCGGGCAGGCAGGCTGACCGGCTATACGGACGGAAGTGTGGAGGAATTCTTCCGTCTTCTGGAAGAGGGAGATGAGACGGCAAAGCGGCTGTGGGACGAATACCTGGATCATCTGACTATGGCGATCCATAATGTCAGGATGTTGTTTGACGGAATGGTGATACTGGGAGGATATGTGGGCGCATATGCCGGAAGGTATATGGACGACATATGCCGGCGTGTGGACGAGAGGAATCCCTTTGGAGACCGGGCAAAGGATTATCTGGTAGAATGCCGGTATAAGGTGGAAGCATCGGCGGCAGGGGCGGCATTGTTCTATATAGATGAATTCCTGGATAAGATCTAAGGAAGCTGCCGTCCGGCAGAAAATGAGATACAAAAGAAAATTTCTATTGAAGTTCCTTGCAATATGTGATACGATATAGAAAAATTAGTAACCACTTAATTAAACTGATTAATAAAGAGGGAAGGAGGAGCGATGAGAAAGGGTACGAATAGTTTGGAAGTGAAGCGTCTGAACCGGAACCGGGTATTTCGGTATGTGAATGCACAGACTGAGACGAGTATGCCGGATATCTCCGCAGCGTTGGATATCAGCGGACCTACGGTTCTTACGATCGTAAAGGAGCTTAAGGAAGCCGGCGTAGTGGCGGAAGTGGGAGAACTTAAGTCAACCGGAGGCAGGAAAGCGAAGGCGATCGCAGCGGTCAAGGATGTGAGATATGCGGTCGGGCTGGATATCACGGCGAACCATGTGGGACTAGCCTGCACGGATCTGAATAAGAAGGTGTTAAAGCATGAGCGGATACGCAAGCCATTTTCCTATACGGACTTGTATTTTCAGGAGATTGCGGGGATTCTTGAAAGATTCGTAGAAGAGAACAAGATAGCAAGGGAGAAGATAGAGGGAGTCGGTATTTCTCTGCCGGGAATTGTGAACAGGCAGGATAATATTCTTACACAGTCAAGTGTACTGAATCTCAGGGACATTTCCCGGGAGAAATGGGAAGAATATATCCCCTATCCCTGTGAACTGCTGAATGATGCCAATGCAGCGGCGATCACGGAGGATGTGTGCTGCAAGAGGCCGGAGAGTAATATGGTCTACCTGTCGCTTAGTAATTCGGTCGGAGGCGCCGTGATCTTTGCGGATGAGATGAAGAGCAACGACGGGATACGCAGTGATTTCGACGGAGGCGCCATGTATATGGGAAATAACTGGCGCAGCGGTGAATTCGGGCATATGGTGATCCACCCGGAGGGAAAGACCTGTTATTGCGGGAAGAAGGGATGTCTTGACGCATACTGTTCCGCCCTGAATCTGGCGGGATTGGAGAACGGGAACCTGGGGGCGTTCTTTGAGAAGATGGAGTCGGGGAATGAGGAGTACCGGCAGATCTGGGAAGAATATCTTGCTGATCTTGCCATAGTGGTTGACAATCTCCGCATGTGCCTGGATTGTGAAGTGGTGCTCGGCGGGTATGTGGGGGGCTATATGGAGCCTTATATCGAGGCGTTCCGTTTAAAATGCGCCGGGCGGAATATCTTCGGCCACGGCGGGGATTATGTGCGGGCCTGTAAATACCGCGTCGAAGCGTCAGCCCTGGGTGCAGCCATCTACCGGATCGAACAGTACATCGACAGGATATAAAAATGCACAAATATATCCGTGTACTTTTGTCTATTATTACGGGTTGTGTGTGAAAAAAAATAATCTATAATAGAATTTACGAGAATAATCAATAAAATATGTTTGCTATGTTTGTTATATTTTAGATATTTTATCTATTAACAAATAAAAGGAGGAATGAAAAAATGGGCATTATTGAGAAAATGAGGTTAGATGGAAGGTCTATCTTCGTGACCGGCGGTGCCAGAGGTATCGGGAAGAGCGTGGCGACAGCTTTCGCGGAAGCCGGTGCAGATCTGGCGATCGTGGATGTGGATATTAAGGAAGCCAAATTTAATTGGTGGGGTATTGATTATTATGAGGAACCACTTGTAAAAAGTTATAATGATGTAGCTGGATATTTTGTAATTTATAATTTTAAGACAAGTTCATCAGGAGAAATTGCCAGTGACGAAATGGCATCTGAAATGAGTTCACTCTATGCAGATAAAGAGGATCTGGATAGACAGATAAGAGAAATGTTTGAGTAGATTTGACAATACCTTTTAGAAAGAGGCTTGGGTTACATTTATTGTAGTCCAAGTCTTTCTTTTTGCACTTAGTTAGCCGCGGCAAGTTAAAAATTACAGATATTTTGTCCTGATGACAAAAAAGAAATACTTTTTGCCATATTTTGTTAAGATTACACAAGAAATAGTCAAAAAAGCGGGGATTGTTGTATAAAATTCCAGGAAGTATAATAAAAACAACAAATTCAACAAAATATAATCAAAGGAGGAAATGCTATGAAAATGCAAAAAAGGATTTTGTCGGCGCTTTTGACGGCATCACTTCTGGGGACATGTGTGATGGGATGTTCATCCGGCGGCAAAGATGATGGGGAAAACTCAGAGTCAGGAAAACGCTTCGAAGGGGTGACTTTGAGATTTGCACCGAACTGGGGAACCGATCCGGATCATGAGATTGGACGTACGATGCTGGAAGAGTTCTGCGAAGAGACCGGGCTTACCATAGAATTAGAGGAGATCACCGGAGACGAGATGAAGAATAAGATATCCGTAGACGCCGCGGCGGATAATCTTCCGGATGTCTGGCAGTATTGGCCGGGTTGTGTGTGTAAAGACCTTGCAGATGCTGACTTGCTGGCGGATTGTTCGGAATATCTTGAGAAAAGCGAAGTGATCAAGAAGGATCATTTCGGTGATGCGGCTCTTGCGCCGTGTACATTTGACAAAGAGATCCTGGCGCTTCCGAGGATGGGTGCCACCGGCGTATTCCTGGTCAATAAGGAGATCTTTAAAGAGAATGAACTGGAAGCTCCTAAGACATGGGATGAACTGATAGAGGTCAGTAAAGCATTGCGTGAGAAAGGGATCACACCGCTTAATGTCGGATCGAAACTGGGGAATCCGTCGCACTTCTTCTATAACGAGTTGGTGTGTCAGTTTGAAGAGGGCGTTCAGGATGTCAATAATCTTCTGGACTCTTCGAAGACAACGTTTAAGACAGACGCTATGCAATACGCGGCGGATAAGATTGAAGAGATGGTCAAGGCAGGATGTTTTGCAGACGATGTACTGGGATCTACCGGCGACTGGTCTCCGTCATCTGCATACTATGACGAAGGATATTCGGCGATGTGTTATACATTCAGCTGGCAGTTCGCGTCTCTGTCAGACGAGACAATTGAGAAATCTGAGATTATTAAGATCCCTCAGATCGCGGAGACCGACAGGGAAGACAATCATATGCAGGGGACGACCAATGACTGTTGGTGTATCAGTAAAAAGGCATGGGAAGATACTGCGAAGCAGGAGGCGATCACGGCTCTTATGGATTTCCTGATGTGGGATTATACAAAGGAGATTGCACAGAAGGGATACATTATCACGGTTGATGCAGAGATCGACAAGACGATTGATTATGAAGCGCTGGATTCAAAGCTGATGTCTCAGGTTCTTCGGTGGAGAAGCGATAATAATATAGAGGCGGATCCTATGATCTGGCAGAGTCTTCCGAATCTTGCGATCCAGACAGACTATTGTAATGCGCTTGACGAATTGTGGGCAGGAACGATCACCGGGGATGAATTTATAGACAAATGCGAAGCTTCTGTAGAAAGTAATCTATAGGCTGGAAAAGGAGAAACTGAAAATATGCGTGCAGCAAAGGGAAAACGATGGATTCCATTCGTAGTGTTTGTTGTTCCTGCGTTATTGATCTATACCTATTTTATGATCTTTTCCATCGGAAATACAGGGTACTATTCCCTTACGCAGTGGAACGCGATCTCGGAACCGAAGTATATAGGGATGAAGTATTATATGGATTTTCTGAAGGATAAGGATTTTCGTATGGTTCTGAAGAATTCACTTCTCAATGTGGCGATCTCTTTGATCGTCCAGATACCCGCGGGGCTGATCGGAGGCTATCTTTTATACAGGACCAGAAGATGTTATCGCTTGTATCGGTTTCTGATATTTATACCGGTTGTATTGTCGGCTTCGGCGGTCGCCCTGTTATTCACGCTCATTTTTCATTCGGAATTCGGCCCGGTGAATCTGTTTCTTGAATATATGGGGTTAGGCAGTCTTACACATAGTTGGCTGTCGGATGTAAAGGTGGTCTTCTATGTGGTCATGATCCCTATGACGTATCAGTATATCGGGCTCTATGTGATCATACAGCTGTCCGGTATGCAGTCTATAGCGGAAGATGTGATCGAGAGCGCGACAATTGACGGTGCAGGCTCCTTCCGGATATTCTGGAATATAGTAATGCCCATGCAAAAAGGAGTGACGATGATGTGTGCGGTTCTGATCATATCAGGATGTTTTAAAGCCTTTGAGCATTCTTATATCATGACATGGGGCGGACCGGGTTATTCTTCTTCGTTTTTAGGGGTGTATATGTATATGGAGACCTTCGTGAAAGGCAATTACGGAAAAGGAAGCGCCATTGCGATGATCATACTTCTTGGGACATTGCTGTGTACAGTGATCCTGCAGCGTTTATTCAAGGAAGAGGGGTAGGATAGAAGGATGAAGGATTATGACAGACTGAAGCTTAAGTCAGATATGGGGAAGGCGCTGAGACATGTCGTTCTTGCCGTCTGGTGTGTGACGACGGTATTTCCCTTCTTATGGGTATTTTTGATTTCTTTTAAGAAAAACAGCCAGATATTCACGGATCCGTTTGGGATTCCGGATCCGTGGGTCACGGCGAATTTCCCAACGGTTTTCCGGAAACTTGATATTGTTTCAGGATTGGGGAATAGTCTGATCTATTCGTTAGCCACAGTTTTTCTGGTGTGCCTGCTGTCTTCGATGACGGGGTTCTATCTTGCGAAGTATGCAAAAAGAAATCTATTGTATATGTATTTTATACTGGGAATGATGATCCCTGCGCAGGCGATCGCGATCCCGATGTTTGTGAAGCTGAGGGATGCCGGGCTTAATAATACAAGACCGGGGATCATATTGGTATATACGGTGGTAGAACTTGGATTTGCGATCTTCGTCATGACGGGATTTATTAAGCGCAGTGTCCCGGACGAGCTGTTGGAAGCGGCGGCGATTGACGGATGTTCCCTGACAGGGGTTTTCTTCCGGGTTGTGTTCCCTTTGATGAAAACAGGGGTTGCGACGGTGGGGACGTTTGTATTCCTGCATATTTGGAATGAGTTTTTCTTTGGGCTGATCCTTCTTACGAACGCGAAGCTTACTAGCCTGAATCTGACGACGTATAAGCTCAGAGGGCAGTATTCCAGTGATTATGGAATGCTTGCGGCAGGAATCATCATATTGGCAGTCCCGGCGCTGGTGATCTATGCGATCTTCCAGGAGCAGGTGGTAAAAGGACTCACGGCAGGCGCGGTTAAGGAATAGCAGAAGATAACAGGAGTAAATTGGTTAGAAAAAGCACAGGAGATAGGTTATAAAATGGTTGGGAAAAGCACAGGAGATGGCTTATAAAATGGTTAGAAAAAGCACAGGAGGCGGCTTATGAGATATTATGAATGTACGGATATGGAGAGGATCAGAAGGACGGAGATACCCAAAGACAGGAAGATCAAGATGATATTGGATACAGATACATATAATGAGATCGACGATCAATTTGCAATCTTTTATGCACTTGCATCCGAAGACAGGATCGATCTGAAAGGGATCACGGCAGAGCTTTTCTTCAATGCGAGAAGCGTAAGCCCTGCCGACGGCATGGAGAAAAGTTATCAGGAGATTAAGAAGATCTTGAAACTGGCGGGCAGGGAAAGCGACGGATTTGCGTTCAGGGGATGTACGGAGCCGATGCAGAGCAAGGATCAGCCAGGAGAGAGTGAGGCGGTTGATTTTATCATTCGGACGGCATTGGCGTGCACGAAGGAGGATCCCCTGTTTGTTGTAGGGATCGGCTCATCGACGAATATCGCAAGCGCGATCGTAAAAGAGCCTGAGATCATGGACAGGATCGTAGTGCTGTGGTTGGGAGGAAATACGCACGATTGGCCGGATAATGAGGAGTTCAATCTTTCGCAGGATCCCATCGCCGGAAGTATAGTATTCGACTGCGGAGTGCCTTTGATACAGCTTCCGGCATCCGGAGTCACGAGCTTCTTATTGACCAGTATGCCGGAATTAGAGGCGTGCTTAGGAGGCGTGAATGCGATCGGGGATTACCTGGTGGAGAATGTCGCCGCATACGAGGAAGATCATTTTGCATGGTCGAAGGCAATCTGGGATATAGGAGCGATCGGTGTATTGATAGATCCGGAATGGACGGTGCAGAAGATCTGTCCTTCTCCGGTCATTGCGGCGCCGAACCGCTATGCATTCGATCCAAGGCGCCATTTGATACGGAGCGTATGTACGATGGACAGGGATAAGGTGTTCAGGGATCTGTTTACCAAGATCAGAAACATGCAGTGAATCAAACATAGGGAGCGCTTTCGATGGGAAAAATAGAGAGAAATTATGAGACAGCGAAGGAATGTTTTGAAGAATATGGCGTCGATACGGATCTGGTCTTAGAACAGATGGAGGATGTACCGATATCCGTGCATTGCTGGCAGATCGACGATCTGACAGGGTTCGAAGATTTTCACGCCAGATTGACAGGAGGGATCGCCGCTACGGGGAATATGGGCGGTAAACCGAAGGATCAGACGGAATATTTCGGACAGCTTGGCGCGGCGCTTAAGCTGATACCGGGGAAATTGAAAATAGCGGCGCATGCCGTCTATCTGGATAATAAAGGAAAGAAGGTAGACCGTGACCAGATAGAGCCGCAGCATTTTACAAAATGGGTTGATTTTGCCAGAGAGAGGGGAATGGGACTGGATTTTAATCCAACTTATTTCTCTCATGAAAAGTCGGAAGATGGGTTTACGCTTTCCAGTGCGGATCCTGCCGTCAGAGAATTCTGGATCGAACATGGGAGGCGGTGCCGGAGGATCGGAGAATATTTCGGAAGGGAGACGGGAACCTTATGTATTACGAATCACTGGATCCCCGACGGATATAAGGATATCACGATAGACAAGCTGTCGCCAAGACAGAGACTGAAGGAAAGCCTGGACGCCATATTTGAGGAAGAGTTAGATCGTGATCATTGTATGGATTCGTTGGAGAGCAAGTTATTTGGACTGGGAAGTGAGAGCTATGTGACCGGATCCCATGAGTTCTATACGAATTACTGTACGGAGACGAAGAAGGCGATCCTGTGTATGGATGCGGGGCATTTTCATCCTACGGAGTCGGTCGCTGCCAAGATCAGTTCCTATATAGCTTTCGGGCAGGAGTTGATGCTCCATGTGAGCAGGCCGGTCCGTTGGGACAGCGATCATGTGGTGATCGTGGATGAAGAGACGATGGCGATCATGGAGGAAATCGTAAGATGCGGCGCATTGAAGAGAGTGCATATCGGCCTGGATTTCTTTGATGCAAGTATCCGGAGGGGCGAAGCGACGGCGATCGGGGGAAGGGCGGCGAAGACTGCGTTGTTAAAGGCAATGCTCCAACCGGCAGAGCTTCTCAGGCAAGCGGAAGATGCAGGGGACTATACCAGACGCCTGGCGTTATTGGAAGAGATCAAATTATTGCCTTACGGATTTGTGTGGGAGATGTATTGTGAACGGAATAACTGTCCGGTTTCAATATGTACATAAGATCAGGGAATGATAACGGAAAGAGGCAGTTGTGAGGAGAAGATCGGATCCTCACAGCTGCCTTTATTATAAATTACTTTTACAGATGCCATTTGGTAAGCAGGTTGATATTTATCATTATACTGTGTATAATAGGACAACGAAGCAAGCTTATTGAGGCTTAGACCATACATTATTGATGAAATTGGAGAAGATGAGTCTTTTTATCTGTATCAGAAATGCCAGAGTATACTGTACTATTCGTTAAATCATAATAACTGTAATGAAGTAGCTCTTGTTTATTCTATAAACAGCCATGAAGAAGGTAATATGATTAAAGGAACTCAGACAAATACGGATTTGGAATCGGATACAAAAACGTATGAATTATTAAATAGAAAAGATGATAATGTTTGTATATTGTTGCATAATCATCCAACAGATTCCGCTTTTTCTATTGAAGATTATTCGGAATTTATGTTGTATGGTAAGTTAAAAATAATGGTAGTTGTGACGAATTCTGGAGAGCAATACTATATGACTAAAACAGAATACTTTGATAGAAATGCTGCTGTAAAAAAGTTGATTGAAATCACTAAAATGTGTGACCACAATAATGATGGGAAATTAAATCGTTCAGAATCCGTGCAGGCTGCAAAAGAATTTGAACGGGTGGCATATGTATTTGGAATAAGAATTGAGTAAGGAGGATGTGAATATGATGAAACCTACATTTTCAATTTTGATTGATACAGAAGAAAATACTAATCTTGCAATTCAGCAATTAACACAGATCGCTTTGGAAGAGGGGATTATAACACAGGAAGATTTAGAAAAAATGGATGAGAAGAAGAAGGAGTTCGTGAGTGTGCAGTAAAGAATGGACAGTTATTATTTCGTTTATTATTTCTTTGGTTATTGGTGTCCTGCTTTGTTGGGTAGGTCTTGGAGCATGGAAATTGCTGGTGCTGTAGTGTAAAAAAATAAGTAAAACCGCAAGCAATTTATCTATTTGAGGAGGGTATAGCTTATGAAATGTATTTTGTTACATGGTTTAGGGCAAACTCCGTCTGATTGGAATGATACAGTAAAAAATCTTGATGAAAATTTTGAAGTTTCCTGCCCTGCTTTGTTTGAATGGTTACATGGAACAGAATTTTGTTACGCTAATTTATATCAAAGGTTTGAGAAATATTGTAACCAGTTTGAGGAACCTTTCGTTTTAGGCGGTCTTTCGTTAGGAGGGATTCTTGCTTTACAGTATGGGATAGAACATAGCAATAAAGTTGAGTCTTTGATTTTAATTGGGACACAATTTTCTATGCCTAAAAATTTATTAAGATTCCAAAATATGGTATTTCGATTTTTGCCGAATACGGCGTTTAGAGAAATGGGAGCTTCAAAAAAAGAGATTATTAGCCTTTGTAATTCTATGATAGTCCTTGATTTCATGGATAATTTGAAAGATATTCATTGTAGGACGCTAATTTTGTGCGGCAAGAAAGATAAGGCTAATTACGCTGCCTCTGTACAGCTAAAAGAGAAAATAGCAACCTCTGAATTTTTAGTTGTGTCTAATGCAGGGCATGAGATAAACAAGGATAATCCGAATAAATTAGGCGAGATAATCAATGCTTTTTTATTGCAATAACTGTATATTTAAGTAAAATATTATAAAATCCACAAGCGATTATAATAGGGGAAATTCTTTTTTTATCAGTGGTTGCGTTATTGTTAATTAGCGTTGCTTTTGGCAAACAGGCAATTTTTCGTACAATATCGGTGACCGATATGCGAAAGGAGGTGCCTCAATGTTAAATGCAAACATTAAAGCAATAGGAAAATCAAAAGGAATCTCACAACAAGAACTTGCTGTCAAGTGGAATGTGGTGCGACAAACAGTTTCTAAATGGGAGCAAGGACTGTCAGTT
>OFGE01001813.1_pt1 | contig 17428 bp, 15 predicted proteins | sample 1521681 | NCBI WGS metagenome assembly OFGE01 (sample SAMEA3504093, study PRJEB24116) | mouse gut metagenome | biome: mouse gut; feature: mouse-associated habitat; material: faeces | place: Denmark | collected 2011
CGGAGGTTGGGGTCAAAGGACACCAGAGCTCCGGCGTCTTTTGCGCAGGCCACTGCCCGTTTGGTGGCCTCACGCACGCCGGGATGGGTCATGGACAGAGTGCCAAAGTGGAAGATACGGCTATTGGCGATCACATCCTCCGGCACCTCATCGGCGGTAAGCAGCATATCAGCGCCGGGGTCGCGGTAGAAGGAGAAATCCCGGTCGCCGTTGGCGAAGGTCTGCACAAAGGCCAGGGTCGTGTGGGCGGCAGGGTCCATCACCAGATTTGTCAGGTCGATGCCGGCCTGTTCCACCACCCCGCGGAGCTGGCGGCCAAACATATCCTCCCCCACCTTGCCCACAAAGGCGGTGGCCTTCCCCAGCTTTTGCAGCATGGCCAGCACATTGCAGGGCGCGCCGCCGGGGTTGGCCTCCAGCAGCGGATTTCCCTGTTCGCTGACTCCATTCTGCGTAAAGTCGATCAGCAGCTCTCCAAGGGCCACAACGTCGAATTTTCGATTCATTTCTGCCTCCTATTCCCCGTCCAGATCGTACTTTTCAATGTCCATGGTGACCTCCCCGTCAGCAAAGAACCGAAAGCCGTCGGCGGACAGATCGGTATACATGGTCGCCGACAGGGTCTGCTCGCCGTGATTGACAAAAATCTCTACGCTGAAGCGGTCCAGGATCATACGGAAGGTGATATTCCCCCCGTTTTGGGGGACCTTACACCTCCGCTGGTGGATGATGGCCCGGCGTGAGCCGGAGAATTTGCGGTCGATTTTCAGAACGGACTCATAGGGCCGGAAGCTGATCGCTGTATGGTAAGTATCGTCCTGCCCGAACCAGACGGAGAATTTTTTATAAATATGTTCCTCATCGCCGGGCCTCAGGGTGATGGTGACGTCAACCTTTCGGCCCTTGATCCCTTCCAGGGTCAGATCTCCCTGGAAGTCTACATTTTGATAGGAGACACGTCCGCTCCGTAGCCCGTCCAGCTCACGGACCGGACACTGATACAGCCGGCCATTTTTGATGGACAGCTCCCTGGGCACCGTCATCTGTCCAAACCAGGGGGCTTTCAGGGATGCGATGGACAGGGTATCCCAGTTCTGCATCCAGGCGATCATGATCCGCCGGCCATCGGGGGCCAGCAGGGTCTGGGGGGCGTAGAAGTCGATGCCGTAGTCAATGGCCTGGTCGCGCTCCTTCTGGAAGGTCTTGCTCTGCTCATCAAAGCTGCCAATCAGGCACAGGGTCCCGTTGCCGTTGTGGTACTCGAACCCACTGGGCAGCATATCCTGGGGGCTGGTCAGAAGGACATATTTCCCGTCCAGCTGGAAGAAGTCCGGGCACTCCCACATCAGGCCGAACCTATTTTTGTTTTCGGCCAGCACACTCTCGAACTTCCAGTGGAACCCGTCCGGGCTGGAGTAAAGGAGGATCTGGCCGCTGCCGTCGGCCGGGCGGTTCCCCGCCACGCAGCGGTAGGTTCCGTCCTCCTCCCGCCAGAGTTTCGGGTCCCGGAAATCCACCTTGCTGCCGCCCTCGGGGATGTCCTCGCCGGTCAGGACCGGATTGCCGGGGTACTTCTCATAGTTCACGCCGTCTCCCACCGCGACGCACTGGGTCTGCCTGTCGTCGCTGGTTCCGTCGGGCAGCTTGGGTCCGGCGGAGACCCCCGTATACATCAGCAGCTGCCGGCCGTCAGCCAGCTCCACCGCGCTGCCGGAAAAGCACCCGTCCTTGTCTGCCGGCGTATCCGGGGCCAGGGCGGCCGGGAGATACTCCCAGTGGAGCAGGTCCTCACTGACCGCGTGCCCCCAGTGCATGGGGCCCCATTTGGATTCGTAGGGGTAATACTGATAAAACAGGTGGTATTTCCCCTGGTAATAGGAAAAGCCGTTGGGATCGTTCATCCATCCCACCCGGGAAGACAGGTGGAACAAGGGGCGGGCCTGGGGCGGGATTAGCTGCTCCGCGATCTCCTCATGCCTCCGCGCTTCCCTTAAAATGTTACTGCTCATAGGAACCTCCATCATTGCACACGCCCGCCATAGAGGGCGTTTCATTCTGACCTTTTTAAAACGCCCCCGCCCCCACAGGGGGACGGGGGAACGTAGGAACGGCAGCTCTCTGCCTGGGAATGCTTACTTCTGGGCCTCCAGATAGGCGTCGAAATACTTCTGATACAGGGCCACATACTCGTCCAGCTTATAGGACTGGAGGTCGGCCTGGAACTGATCCCAGTCGGCGTCGGAGAAGCCCTCCAGGACGGCGCGGGCCTTGAACTCGTTGATGCACTTGCCGATATCGGCGCCCAGGTTGGAATCGGTCACGGAGTCCTCCTGGGTCATGAAGAAGCTGGGCAGGCAGTATTTGGCGGTGCAGACGGGGGTGTAGATCTCCTTGATCCAGTCCAGGCGGTAAGCGGCGTCATCGGGCAGAGTGACGTACTCGCCGTAGTAGCTGTCCAGGATGGCCAGAGGGCCGTTGACGCTCTCGGCTTCCCGGACCTCCACGGGGGACTTGTCGCCCAGAGGGGCGTGCTGGAGCATGGGCTCGCCCTTGGCGTTGGTGCCCATGGTGAAGATGTCGAAGCCGTCATCCTCGCCATAGGTGCCCCAGTTGTTCTGGGGGGACTGGAGGGGAGCGTACATCTGGTCCAGCCAGGCGCAGACCAGGGCGGGATTCTCGGCCACGGAGGTGACAACGCAGCGGCCGCGCTGGAAGCCGGAGGTGTAGGAGGCGGTGGCGGGAGTGAGGTTCACGGTGTCAGCCTTCAGCATGGGCAGGGGCGCCCAGCCCTCCAGGGAGGGGGCGACGTTGCCCACGTCCCAGGTGAAGCAGACGCCGTAGCGGCCGCTCTTGCCCTTGGCCACGTAGGTGGACCAGTCCTGGGTGAAGGCTTCCACGTCGATCAGCTTCTCCTCATACAGCTTGTGCAGCCAGGCGGTGCCCTTTTTGAAGCCCTCAGAGGTGGCCACGCTGACTACCTTGCCCTCGTCGGTCACGGCCAGGTGCTTCCAGGCGTCGGGATCGCCATAACCCTCGCCAAAGCCGTTGATGAGGATGAAGGGGTCCTGGCCGCCGTCGTTGACGATGCAGGACATGGGGATGATGTCGCCGTCGATGTTGAACTGGGCTTTCAGGGCAGCGGCGTTGTCACGGAAGGCGATGAGGACGGCCTCGAACTCGTCCACGGTGGTGGGCATCTCCAGGCCCAGGAAGTCCAGCCACGCGGTGTTGATGAAGGGCATGTTGCCCAGCAGCTGGATGGCGGTGTTGTGGTAGCCCAGCTGCTCGATCCAGGGCAGGCCCCAGATGTGGCCCTCCGAGTCCCTGCACATGGCCTCATACTCAGGCACCTGCTCAAAGACCTTTTTCAGGTTGGGCATATACTTGTCAATATAGTCCTCCAGGGGGATGATAACGCCCTGCTTGGAGTACTTCAGCAGATCGACCTCGCCAAAGCCTGCGTCGAACACGAAATCGGGCAGGGTCTTGGCGTTGGACATCTCCAGCTGGATGGTGTCGCCCCACTGGTCTTTCTGAATGGCCCGCCACTCCACATGGACGTTGGTCTGCTCCTCCAGGCGCTTGAAGATGGTGCGGTTGTTGGGGTCGGACTCGGTGCCGGCGGGGAACTGGGTCAGGCCCTTGATGGTGGCCTTTTCCGCCAGGGGCATGGCCACCTCGGCGGGGTCTACCTCCAGACCCTTGCTGTTGCCGCCCAGCTTGTTGCCGCCGCCGCAGCCTGCCAGCAGACCTGTGGCCATGACCAGCGCCAGGGCAAGGGAGATGCTTCTGCGAACAAACTTTTTCATATCAATTCTCCTTTTTAATTTATTTCAAGTTTCTCAATGATTTTATTCAGGAGTGCCAGCATCTGCTGGTTGGTCTTTTCCCTTGCCTCCACCATATTTCCGGCGGCAATGGCCGCCCCTTCATCCAGGTGTTCCAGCATGGCAATTCCCTCCCGCAGCGCGGTGGTTCCCTCCATGATTTGGTCGATTTTCTGCATGACATATGCGATGGTGATTTTCTCATTTTCCATGGTGCTTCTCCTTTGTCTGAGCAGGTATATCCGCCTGTACGGGGCCTTATCCCTTCACGGCGCCGGCCATAATGCCGTTATCGAAGTACTTTTGGAAGAAGGGATACATGATCATCAGGGGAATGCTGGAAATAATGATGGTGGCGTACTTGAGCAGCTCGGCCAGCTGGGCCCGCTCGGCGGTGCTCTGGATGTCGGAGACCATACCGGCCTCAGGCTGGCTCTGGATCAGGATGGAGCGGAGGACCAGCTGCAAAGGCTGCTTAGCGGGGTCCTTCAGGTAGATCATGGCGTCAAAGTAGCTGTTCCACATACCCACGAAGTTCCACATGGAGATGGTGGCGATGATGGGGGTGCAGACGGGGATCAGGATCTTGAAGAAGTAGGCCATTTCGGTGGCTCCGTCAATGTCCGCGGCCTCCTGGAGGTCCCGGGGGATGCCCTGGTAGTAGGTACGGGCGATGATCATGTTCCATACGTTGAAGGCGCAGGGCAGCAGGATGGCCAAGGGGTTGTCCAGCAGGTTGAGGTCGTTGATCAGCAGGTAGGTGGGGATCAGGCCGCCGCCGAAGAACATGGTGATGACAAAGATCACATTGAAGAAGCCTCTGCCCCGGAAATCGGGCCGGGACATGGGGTAGGCGGCCAGCAGGGTGACGACCCCGCCCAGGATGGTGGCTTCGATGGAGTAGAGCAGGGCGTTCTTGAAGCCCACCCAGATCTGGGCGTTACCCAGCACCCGCTCATAGGCCATCAGCGTCCACTTGCTGAAGTCGAAGGTCACGCCCTTGTTCTGGAGGGTGATGGGGTCGATGAAGGACGAGAGGATGATGTAGATGATGGGGAAAATGATGGCGGCCAGAAACAGGCCAAGGATGGTATATGCCACGATCAGGAGGGCCCTGTCGCCGGCGGACTGCCGGGCAAAGGCGCTGCTTTTTTTATGCTTCACACATTCTCTCCCCTTTCTGTCAAATGCCCTTGCCGTCGTTCATTTTCTTGACAACGGCATTCATGGAGATCAGGAGGATCACGTTGATGACGGTATTGAACAGGCCCACGGCGGTGGAGAAGCTGTAGTCGCCGTTGATCAGGCCCTGCTTATACACATAGGTGGAGATGATCTCGGAGGAGGCCATATTCAGGTCGGTCTGGAGGGCGTAGGCCTTCTCAAAGCCGATGCTCATGATGTTGCCCACCGACATGATGAACTGGATGAGCACCGTGTCCTTGATGGCGGGCCACTCCACCGCCTTGATCTGCTGGATGATGTTGGCGCCGTCCAGGATGGCGGCCTCCTTCAGGTCCTTGCTGGCGTTGGACAGGGCGGCCGTGTAGATGATGGAGGCCCAGCCTGCGCCCTGCCAGATACCGCTGGCAATATAGATGGTCCGGAACGCCTCCGGCATGGTCATGAAGTTATAGTTGGTGCCCAGGAGCATGTTGATCATGCCCGTGGGGGACAGCAGGATACGCACGATACCGCACAGCACGATGACAGAGATGAAGTTGGGCATATACAGCACCAGCTGGATCTTCTGTTTTCTGCTCTTGCTCAGGATGCGGTTGAGCAGGAAGGCCAGCAGGATGGGGGCCGGGAAGCCCCACAGCAGGCCGAACACGCTCAGCTTCAAAGTGTTTGCCAGGTAGCTCAGGAAATCCGGGGATGTCAGGAAGCGCTCAAAGTGATACATTCCCACAAATTCGCTGCCAAAGATGCCAGCGAAGGGGTTGTAGTCCATGAACGCAATGGCGATGCCGCCCATGGGGATGTAGCGGAAAACAATCGTCAGCACAAAGGCAGGCATGATAAAGAATGCGTACAGCTGCCAGTGCTGCCGGATGTACACCAGAGAGTTGTGCAGCTTGGTGTTTCCGCCCTTTGGGACAACAGCGCTTGTCTGGGGCTTGCTCATAGATCTTCCTCCTTCTGTTTTTTCCTCTCCCAAAAAAATGAGCAAATGCACCATTATAATTTGAACACATGTATTTGCACATTTCTTGGATTTGGTAAGTTTACATTAGCACGATACTTTGCATATGTCAACTGTATTATTGTATTTGCAGTGTAGAATTTTTGGAGCAAATATTGTGACAATTGATGTTGTCATTCGCACAACCTCAAACTTGACATTTGCACCTATTTGTGGTACGATGTGCAAAACAAAATTGAGGAACCTCTGATTGATTCGTGTTTCCCCCGTTTCCAGCGGGGGAAGCGCCTGAACATTCAAGGCTTAAAACAGTGAGAATCGATTCCATCAGAGGTTCCTTGAAAAGGCACAAAAGTGAGGAGGCATTCCATGAAACGGGTCACCATTCAAGATATTGCGGACGCCCTGGGTGTTTCACGAAACACCGTGTCTAAGGCAATCAACAACTCTGACGGTCTAGCGGAGGCGACAAGGGAAAAAATTCTCCAGAAAGCGGTGGAAATGGGCTATAAGCAATTCTCCTATGTGGCCGCCCTCTCAGGAAACAGCAGGTTTGTTCCCTCCGGGGACTCTGAGCCCCCCGCCGCGGCCAGCGAAATTGCCGTGTTCACCGCAAACCTCTCCCTGCTGTCCAACCACTTCGCCATTCCCATGCTGGACCGGTTCAAGCAGGAGCTGTCTCAGCTGGGCTATTCGTTCAATATTTATAAGGTGGACCGGGAGAATCTGGCCCAGCACACCCTCCCGGCCACATTCGACCCGGAACGGGCCAGCGCCATCATGTGCATAGAGATGTTTGACCGGGCCTATGACGAGATGGTCTGCACGCTGGGACTGCCTGTGCTGTTCGTGGACGGCCCCCATAAGCGGTATGGCGATTCTCTCCCCGCCGACCAGCTGCTGATGGACAATACCACCGGGATTACCAAGCTGGTCCATGATTTATTGGGGAAGGGCATCCGGAAAATCGGTTTTATTGGCGATTATGAGCACTGCCAGTCCTTTTTTGAGCGCTATGTCGCCTTCCGTTCCGCTATGACCCTGGCCGGCGTCCCCGTGGACGAGGCGTTCTGTATCAAGCGGCATTCCACGGATATGGATGTCCCCCTCTCCGCCCTGCCGGAGCTGCCGGAGGTGTTTCTCTGCGCCAACGACTTTATCGCCGTGGACACCATGCAGGCGCTGCGCAAGCTGGGCAAATCGGTCCCAGGCGATATCCTTTTATGCGGGTTCGACGACGCCCCGGAATCCAGGATCATGACCCCGGCGCTGACCACCGTCCACATCCACACCCAGATCATGGCCTTTACCGCCCTCCATCTCTTGCTGTCCAGAATGAAAGAGCCCTATCTGGACTACCGGACCGTCTATACGGCTACTGAGCTGATCTGCCGGGATTCCACAAAGCTGACCGTGAAGGAGGAAGTGAAATGAAATTTCTTTCCTACGACAGTCCCTTTGGCCAGCTGATGATGAAGCTGTGCTACAGCTGCTGTCTGAATATCCTCTGGTTCCTCTGCTGCATCCCCATCGTTACCATTGGGGCGTCCACCACGGCGCTGTACTACACCTCCCTGAAAATCGTCCGGGGGGAGGACCACGCCTTGACCCGCATGTTCTTCCGCTCCTTCCGGGAAAATTTCCGCCAGTCCACCGTCCTGTGGCTGATCCTGCTGGCCGTTGGCGGGCTGCTGGCCAGCGACGGATACATCGTGTACCATCTCCGCGCCTCCTCCACCGGCGCCGCCGCCGTTCTGTGGACCTTGATCCTGGCCCTGGTGATCGCCGCAGCGGTGGCTTACACCATCGTTTTGCTGTTTGTCTTTCCCCTGGTGGCCAGCGTCTCCAACACCAACTGGGCCATGCTGAAAAATTCCTTTTTCATTGGGACCCACTATCTCTTCTGCACCATTCTGGTGTTCGCGGTACATTTTGCCATGTTCTTTCTGGTGGTCAGCGTATTTACCCCGCTGATCATCTTCGGCGAGGGCCTGTGCGCCCTGCTCAGCGCCTATCTGATGAACAACGTGCTGCGCGCCTGCGCCTATGATCCGGAGGAGGAGGGCGCCCCGGAGACTGGTGGGGACATATGAGTCTTACAAAAGAGGAAACGGCCGCCCAGAGGGCGGCCTTTCAAAAAATGAGCCTGGCTGGCAAAACGGAGTATATCTTTACCTACTTTAAGCTTCCCATCCTGTTGGGGCTGATTGCACTGTATCTGGTATGCTCCGCGGCGTACCGGCAAATCACAAAAAAAGAAGTTATTTTGTACACGGCCCACATCAATATTTCTGTTGGGGATGAGCTGGAAGCCCGGCTGACCGGGGGATTTCTCTCCACCAGCGGGGCCGATCCCAAACGGGCTGAGATCGACCTGTCCCGGGGGCTCTATTTGTCGGACGACCCCGCTCCCGAGGACCACGAATATCAGTACGCATCCAGCCTGAAGCTCATGGCCGCCATCAATGCGGAGCAGATGGACGTCGTCCTGATGAACCAGGAGGGGTATGATATTTTTTCCCAGAGGGGCTATCTCCTTGACCTGTCCGGCCTGCTCACTTCGGACGGCGCCCTGTACCGCCGTCTGGAGCCTCACCTGGCCGTGAACACAGTGATCCTGGAGGACAACTCCATTGAATACACCCTCAACCAGGCGGAGCAGTACAGGGCGGTGACGGAGGAGGTCGTAAACGGGCTCGACCTCTCCCAGTTCCCCCTGTTTCAGGGTGCCGGCTTCTCGGAGCCTGTATATCTGGGCGTGGTGGGCAACAGCCCCCGGCTTCCCGCCGTTGTCCAGTATATTGCGTATTTGGCATCGTAATCTGCCCAAACGGGGAGCGGGACAGGCGGTGAGATCCGCTTGTCCCGCTCTGATCGGAGCAGCCCTTTTTATGACATTTTTTTCAACAGCCTTCTGTTTGCCGGATCATCATAGTCCTTATACGTTCCGTCATCGTCATACAGCAGATATTCAGCACCTGGATACCCCAGCAGTTCAAGGGCGTCTGTCTGAAGCTCCGCCACGCATTCGGCCGCCTTGGCAACTGGGATACATTTCCCGGAGCGAATAAACAGAGGCACTTCATTCAAGGCAATTTCCACGTAGTGGTGCCCCGGAGACAACGTCTCTTGATGGATGGAGCCGTCGGGCATGAACTTGACGAACCGCATTTCTTCTGGCAGATAGACATACCGTCCCTTCGCGTTCTGGGTATAGACGGGGGTGATCATGATCTCCCCGCCCAGCATCAGCTGGTCCTCCACCCGGGGAGCGAACGTGTCCCGTGGATACTCAAAGGCCAGCGGCTTGAAATACAGATCGTCCGAGAGGGCCGCTTTCATATATTCGCTGTAAAGATAGGGCAGCAAACGGTAGCGGACCCCCACAATGTGGCGGAAATCCTCCACACCCTCAAATTGATAGCACTCCTGCTCCCTTGTGTCGATGGCGGAGTGATTCCGCATCAGCGGCGTGAACACACCGAAAGCCAGCCAGCGCAGCAGAAGGTCCCGGGTCGTGTGGTCGCCAAAGCCGCCCAGATCCGCTCCTGTGTACAAAAAGCCGCACATATTCAGAGCTGGCATCATTTGCAGATTCAGCAGGATATGGCTCCACCAGGACTTGTTGTCTCCGGTCCAGATCCCACCGCAGCGGTGCATTCCAATGTAGGAGGAGCGGGAAAACAGCAGAAACCGCTTGTCTGGAGCAATCCGCTCAAAGCCCTCGTCCGCCGCCCGGGTCATATTATAGCCAAACAGATTATGTACCTTATCATGGCGGACCATGCGGCCGTCTACCTGATGATAGAAAGCCTTGTAATAATCCTGATGATTCTGAAGCCCTGTCAACACCTCTCGGACCTGAAACATGGATACCGCGCCCGTCTCATCCTCCATATATTCCCGCATCAGCCGGGATGCCGCCTCCAGCCCCTCCGGCGTATAAAAGATTGCGGGCTCGTTCATATCGTTCCAGAAGCCCTCGATACCCTGTTCAATGAGGGAACGGTAGCAACTGCCGAACCAGCGCCTGGCCTCCGGATTCAAGACGTCCGGAAAGTGAGTATCTCCCGGCCATACCGCCGCCACAAAATCACTGCCGTCCGCCCTTTTGCAGAAATATCCGTTTTTGACCCCCTCCTCATAGACCGGATAACCTTTCTCTACCTTGACTCCCGCGTCGATAATGGGGATCAGTCTGATGTTTCGCTCCTTCATTTCCTTGACAAATGCGGGGAAATCCACAAATTCCTCTCCGTTTATGGTGAAATCCTTAAAATCCTGCATATAGTCGATATCCATGTAGAGCATATCAATGGGAATGTGATTTGCGCGGTATCCGTCCGCGACCCGCCGGAAATCCTCCTTTGTCCGGTAGCCCCACCGGCTTTGCCCGAATCCAAAGGCGAATTTAGGAGGAATATAGCTCCTCCCGATGATTTTCCGGAACTGCTTCACCACCGTATAGGGTGTTTCCCCATCTATCATATAGAAGTACAGATCTGCCTCCTGGCAGCTGATCTCCAAAATATCGGAACATGTATAGCCGATATCAAAGGTGACCTTGGCGGGATGATCCACAAACAGGCCAAAATTTTGTTCTCCCGCTATCACGATGAAGTTGTGGGCGCCGTACAGGGACTGTGTACTCTCCATATGGTGCGGGTCGTCCGAGGCATGGCTGATGTAGCGATGTCCCCGCTTGTTGATCCCCCTGACTGCCTCGCCCAGCCCATAGACGATATCATCCTTGGCCAGCTCATACCGCCAGCGAAAGCCGTTTTGAAGGCTGACCGTTCCGAGGGGAGGGGCTTCTTCCGTCTCTTTTATATGTTCGGCCACGGCCTCCGTCTCAAAGGGGTGCCCGTACTTGAATTTCCAAATCATAGCCATGCGCTCCTTTCATCTGCCGCAAATGGGTCACAGTTTTTCTTGCAAGTACTTGCGCATTTACTATAACAGAGCAGCAGGGCTTTGACAACATGAAATAAAAATTTTTGATATCAATGGGGTCTAGAAATGAATGCCTACTTATTTGTCTCAAAAATCAGAATACAGACTGCGCTGGCCTACCGGTTCAACGTGATCTCCACCATTCTGATCCAGTGCCTAATCATGTACGCCATGTCCTGCTTCTGGGCCGCCGCCTATAGTGGCGCCGAGAAGGTGTCCGGCGCGAGCCAGCGGGACATGATCACCTACACCACCATTTCCGTCATCATGGGGAACCTGCTGACCATGGGCGTCCAGAACCGGATCGCTCGAAGCGTCCGGACGGGCAGCGTGGCCCTGGATCTACTCAAGCCGGTGAACATCTACGGCGTCTATCTGGCGGAGGACCTAGGTGACTGCGCCGCCGCCTTCTTCCAGAAGGCCGTCCCCCTGCTTCTGGTGGGGACGGTCCTGTTCGGGTTCCCCATGCCCGCGTCAGCCGTTCACCTCCTGCTGTTTCTGTTCAGCTTTGCCATCGGCTACCTCATCAACTGGATTCTGGCGGCCCTGCTGGGGCTGTGCGCCTTTAAGACGCTGACCCTTGGCCCGTTGGTCAACGCCAAGGGCTTCATCATGAAGCTGCTCTCCGGCAGTATTTTTCCCCTGTGGTTTTTCCCCGCCGGGTTTCGCCAGGTGCTGGAGACGCTGCCCTTTATGAACATCTACCAGCTCCCCCTGGGCATCTACATCGGGCAGTACGCGATGGATGAGATCATGCTCCGCACGGCGCTCCAGCTGTTCTGGTGCGCGGCGCTGTGGGTCCTGTTTGACGTACTGCAAAAGAAAATGGCGGCAGCCATACTGATTCAAGGAGGCTGAGCGCATGAAAACGATAAGATATTACATCTCCGTGGCCGCTATATCCATCCGGCAGTCCATCCAATCCCGGCTGGAGTACCCCTTTATGCTCATCGGCCATGTGCTGGCCAACTGCATCCAGTGGGTGATAGGCTTTGCCACGATCAAGTTCGTGGTGGACCAGTTTGGCAGCATCGGCGGCTGGGGCTACGAAAGTCTGGCGTTTTTGTACGGCATGTCGGTGCTGAGCCATGGCCTGGCGGTGGTGTTCTTCATCCAGACCTGGGGCATGGGCTACTGGATGATTGATGGGGAGTTTGACCGGTTTCTGCTGCGGCCTATGAACCTGATTTTCCAGTTTCTGTTCGATGACTTCAATCTCATCGGCTTCACGGACATCATCCCCGGCCTGATGGTATTCGTCTACGGGTGTGTCAAGGTACACCTGACCCCGAGCTGCGGCAATATTCTGCTAATCCTCTGCACCCTGGCGGGCGGAACGCTGATCCGGGGGGCGGTGTGGATGTTCTGCGGCTCCATGTCCTTCTGGACCAGGAGTCCCGCCAATTTCACCGACATGGTGGGGGAACTGTTCGAGCGAGTGTCCATATACCCCCTTACCATCTACCCCCGGTGGGTTCAGGCCCTGTTTACCTTCCTCCTGCCTCTGGCGTGGATCACCTTTTGGCCCGTCAAGGATATTCTGGAACCGGAACCCGGCATCCTTCCTGTGCCTATGGCAGCCGTCACCCTGGCGGTGGGGCTGCTCCTGTTCACAGGGAGCTGCGTGGTATTCCGGGCCGGGATGGGGAGGTACGAGAGTGCCGGGAGCTAGGAGAGCGATCAAAGCACGAAAGAGGTGTATCTGTTTTATGGACTTTACAGAGATATTTCAGCTTTATCACAAGGACCCGCCATACAGCTGGGAATACAAAGACACCAGCCGGGGGGAGGAGGATTTCCGCCGCACGGTCTTCGCGGAGTGGGCGGATCAGAGACTGGTCATTAAAATTGCCTGTAATGATTTTACTTCCCCGCGCCGCGTACAGATCTGGCAGAAAACGGCGGCGGCTTACAGCGCTATGGGGTATTACTGTCCCCAGATCATCGCCGGTAAAAATGGGAATCTGGCGGAGACCGTGGAATATGAGGGCAGAGCCTGCGTTGTGTACGCGGAAGAGCGGTCCCGATTTCAGACGGCAGACCAGCTTGGAGAAAGGGTAATCCTGCAAAACGGACGGTATATTTACCATGACGACGCCCTCCGGTTCCTCTGCGAGGTTGGTTCGGCGGGACTGGATTTCGGGGATTTTCCCTCTGGTCTGTGTATTTTGGAGCGGTTCTGCCCCTCTGACCCCTGTGACGAAATCATGGAGTGCGCCCTGGAGTTCAAGGGGGTCATAGAGGAACAGCTCCCCCAATATACACAACGGTTTCAGGGAATATGGTCCCGCTTTCTTGCGAATCGCAGCTCTTTGGAGCGGCTGTACAGCCAACTCCCAGTCTCTGTCTTTCAGGCCGATCTGAACCCGGGCAATATTCTGCTGGACGCTGATATGCGCTTTGCCGGCGTGCTGGATTTCAACCTTTCCGGCAGGGATACCGCGCTGAATGTTTTGTTCCGGGAGCTGTGGATCAATTTTGACGAGGACATCTTCGACAAAAGGGAAAATAACATGTATTATGTGGAGCAGAACAGTGAAAAGGCGCTCCAGTCCTTCCTTGAGAACCTTCTTCTGATAAAAGACAGCTATCACTTTACCCAGGCGGAAAAGAAAGCCGCGCCGCTGCTCTACCGGTATTTGCGGCCCTTCTGGTGGCGTCCCCTTCATGCGCTGAAACGGGATCAGAACGATCCGGCGAAGGTGGGAAAGATCCTGGACTGGATCGAGAATGAGCAGACGCGCGGCATTGATTTTGAGGGGATAATGGAGGCCCGGCCATGAACATCATTGAGGTGAGCCATCTGGTAAAGGAATACAAAAAAATCAAAAAGGAGCGCGGCCTGCGGGGGGCGGTAAAAAACCTCTTTGTACAGAACACAGAAACTGTACGGGCGGTGGATGACATCTCTTTTTCCATTGAAAAAGGGGACATTGTAGGCTACATAGGCCCCAACGGCGCGGGAAAAAGCACTACCGTGAAGATGCTCTCCGGCATCATGCGGCCCACCAGTGGCGAGATCCTGATTGATGGTATATCTCCCCAGGAGGACCGCAAACGGGTGGTGCGGAACCTGGGGGTGGTGTTTGGACAACGCAGCCAGTTGAATTGGGACCTGCGGCTGGGCGAGACCTTTGAGCTGCTGAAACGAATTTATCAAATCGAAGATAAAACCTATACTGAAAACCTGGGAACGCTCAACGAGATTTTTCAAATCGACCGCTTTATTGACACTCCGGTGCGCCAACTCTCCCTTGGGCAGCGAATGCGGGGTGACCTGGTGGCAGCCATGCTTCACTCGCCAGAGGTCTTGTTTTTGGACGAGCCCACCATCGGTTTGGATGTGGAGGCGAAATATTCCGTCCGGAAGTTCATCAAGGAAATCAACCAGCGCGGCAAAACCACTATTATCCTGACTACACACGATTTAGGTGATATCCAAGAGCTGTGCCAGCGGGTCATTATCATTAACGAGGGAGCGATTATTGAAGACGGTTCACTGGATGATTTGATTGACAAGATCGCCCCTTACCGCCATCTTATCATCGATTTCTATCACCCTGTCACCATCCCGCACCCTCATGCGGAGCTTGTCTCTGTCCGTGAGGCCCGTTCTGTTTACCGCTTCCGCAAGGATGAGATCACGGCCGCCCGATTGATCGAGGATATTTCCCATACAGCACCTATTAAAGAAGTAGGCTTGGAGGAGGCGAAGATCGACGATATCATTCGGACGGTGTATCAACAGGGAAGCACATGCAAAGCTTGATTGGCACTTTCCATTTTCCTTCCCCCCTTCCTTCCTATATTTTCTCTACAATATGATGAGGCCTGTCTGGCAACAACCAGACAGGCCTCTTTTTTGACAGGATGAAGGGAAAGAACTTCGTGTTGAAATTCTTTCCCCCATCTTTATATCTTACGCCGCCTTTTGAAATCGGATGCTGTTCGCTCTCACCTGGAGCTCCTGAGCAAGGAATTTCAGAGTATTGAACTCATCGTCCAGCCCATCCAGCTCCCGCTGGAGTACCTGCTCATAATGTTTTTTCTTCTCCTCCAGGCCCTGGACCTTCAGCACCCAGCGGTCCATGACCGCTGGGCTCTGGCTCCCGGATTGAATGAGGTAGTCACAGCGCTCCTGGTATGTGGCAATTTCTTTTTTTACTGCCGCATAGAACTCCTCGGTCATTTTGCCCCGCTGCTTTTCATCGTCAATGATATAGAAGCTGTTCACCATCAGCGGGGTGTTGTTGCGGTTTAAGTTACCCAGTAGCGTAATGAAGTCCTCAAAGACATCTACCTTCTCCATATAGGTTTTGGGAACGAAATACATATGTCCAGCAATGCTCAGTTTGGTGGCATCCAAGCTGAGGAGAAAATTGGTGCAGATGGTCTCGATCTGTTTTCGGTTGGCGCACCGCTGGTAGAGCTCAAACAACTCCTCTGCCCGGCGGCAGCAGTCCCGCACATCCACCACATCATCCATCATCAGGTTATCACAGCGAAATACATGGTCCCGCTTATCAAAGCTGATGTTAGCCAGTTTCTCATACTGGTTGGTATTCTGGTTCAGTGTCTCCTTTACCAGCTCCCGGGAAAGCATATCCGCCGTGTGCTTGTTATCCCGACAGTAAGCCAGGTAAATGTGGGTTTCACCCCCGGAGGTAATAGGATACCGTTCTCGAATGTCCCCGGTAGCGGAGCGGAAGGCATCCGCCACCGACAGCCGCTTGCCGCCGGTGTAGGGAATATCCATCTCCTCACAGAGTTGGGACAGGGCCTCCTTCTCCACCAAAAGATTGCTCAGGGAGAAATAGAGGAACTTGCCCAGCATATGTTCCTTATCGCCAGCAGATGTACCGATGAAATCCTTCATATCAAATACGTTATCCATAGTGACCTCCTATGTATGAATGGAATAATAACCTTTGGATAAATCTCCACCAGTGTGATAAATCAGCCCGCCGGCGGTTCCGGGTATTCCGTTGCGAAATTCCCGAAAGAAGAACGAGTAAGCCTCAAAATCGCTGTAAAAGCAAATTTTATCGGCTCCCCACCACTTGAAATTGTCGCGCAGGAAACGCACCAATTTGCGGCGGATAATTTTATGTTCCACACACTTCCGGAGCTGTTCTGGACACTCAAATACAAATTTGGGACTGTTCTTTGGCTCTATGGATAAGGTGCTCCATATACGGTAACGACTATTGGTGTCCAGTGCAAAAGTCATTAGCGTATCATAGGGCAGCACTATGCTCTGTTTCCAGCCTACAAACTTATAGCCGTGATTGTTTAGCCAAGTAAAGTATATGGCGACGGTATTGTTGGCTTTATTTTTTTGAAATTCGGCAAAGGAGAACATGTCACTCGCAACAACATGACCGTCCCTCTCCAGTGCAATTAGATCGCCTCGTGATGCAAAAAAGCTCCATGGTGATTTGCGTTCTCTGCTTATCGTTTTAAGGCTGATGCCCTTTTCGGTAGCAGTGAGCTTGACCAATGTTCTGTTGTTCAAAATTTTTACTCCCTTCTATTACATAGCAGCCACCCGGCTGAGGAGGTAGTCGTCCACCCCCTTGTAGGCCGGGTCCCATGTGTATTTGGTGTACTTCCACCGCTTGAATTTCTGTACTTCCTTCCGCATGGCGAGGATGGCTTTCCGGACCTCCGGTTTGGTGTTCTGGTCCATATCCATCGCCTCCACCACCTCGGTGACGTTGAGACTACGCAGGGTATCGGTCAGGCCGTTCAGCGCATTGACGCCGCCGATGCAGACGAACAGGGCGTCATGGGCCAGAAAGCTGGCCACGTCCCCCTTGAGGGGGCCTTCTGTGAGGTAGGCCCGTTTGCTGGCGGTGTCGCCGGTGACGTGGACCCAGGAATAGCTCCGGGTGCCGTTGGTCATATCCCGGCTGGACAGCCAGCGGTACTTCCTGCCTGGGTCATCCGTATCGTCCAGGCGGATTTTCAGCCCCTGAATCAAGCCGTTTTTATCCCGAACCGGGATCAGAAATCCGTTTGGCCCGGACAGCGTCCAGTCGCCGTAGTAGGTACGAAAACCGGGCACACCCAGCAGATCAAATCCGCAGGAGCGGAGCAGGGAGGCGAGAAGCCGCCGGCCCTGTTCCGTCTCCGGCATACTGCGGTACTCGTTGCGCTGGATTCTATCCTCAGACAATCCGCGTTCCAGCAGATTTTCCCGATGCTTGTCCAAAAGCGTCAGATAGCTCAGCATGGTGGAATAGGCGGCGTGCCGTTCCTCCAGGGAAACGGGCTGCCGCTCTGCTTCTGTGTTTTGAGGAGTCGGCTGTTTGGGGAGAGGATACACATTTGTCCCCCTTGCCAACTCCTGATACGCCTGTTTGTTGCTCACCCCGTTCAGCATGGCGTACAGCGTGACGCTGTTGCCATGTGCGCCGCAGAGGTTGCAGCGGAACTGGTCGGTGGCGGTGTTCAGGCTGAGATGATACTTTCCCCTACCGTGGTCGCCGCAGAAGGGGCA
>OFGE01001818.1_pt1 | contig 17394 bp, 12 predicted proteins | sample 1521681 | NCBI WGS metagenome assembly OFGE01 (sample SAMEA3504093, study PRJEB24116) | mouse gut metagenome | biome: mouse gut; feature: mouse-associated habitat; material: faeces | place: Denmark | collected 2011
ATTGATTTTTATCATAGATATAAAGAAGATATTGCTTTAATGGCAGAAATGGGATATACAACATTTAATACTTCTATTTCATGGGCAAGAATCTATCCTTATGGTATTCAAGGTGGAGTTAATAAAGAAGGTGTTGAATTCTATCGTAATGTTTTTGAAGAATGTCGTAAATATGGAATTGATCCAGTTATCACATTGTACAAATATGATGAACCAGTTTCTTTGCTTGAACAACATGGTGGTTGGAGAAACCGTGCAATGATTGATGAGTTTGTAGAATTTGCAAGAGTATGTTTTACAGAATATAAAGATTTAGTTAATAAATGGATGACATTTAATGAATTGAATATCATTATGCCTCAAGAAGATACACCAAAAGACATAGCTCAAAGAAATATTGCTTATATGCATAATCAAATGGTAGCTTCAGCAAAAGCAACAATTGTTGCTCATGAAATTGATGAAAACATTAAAGTTGGAGCAATGATTTGTGGAAATATGTCATATCCATTAACACCAGATCCAAAAGATGCGTTTGCTAGATATAAAAAATTCCAAGACTTCTTCTGTTATTGTGCAGATACACAAGTTAGAGGAGAGTATCCACCATTTGCTAAAAGAGTATGGCAAGAATGGGGATATGCTCCAGAAATCACAGAAGAAGATAAGCAAATTTTAAAAGATGGTAAAGCTGATTTCTTAGGATTCTCATATTATGCTTCTGGAGTCATAACAACACATACAGATGAAATGCTTGATACAACTGGTGGAAATATTTTAGGAACAATTAAAAATCCATATCTTGAAGCTAATGCTTGGGGATGGCAAATAGATCCATTAGGATTTAAACATTTCTTACACATTATTAATGATAGATATCAAGTTCCATTATTTGATGTTGAAAATGGTATTGGACTTATTGAAAAAGAAGATGAAGATGGTATTTGTCATGATCCAGCAAGAATAGATTATCATCGACGCCATATTCAATATATGAAAGAAGCAGTAGAAGAAGGTGTTAATTTATTTGGATATACAACATGGGGATGTATAGATTTAGTTTCAGCAGGAACTGGACAAATGGATAAAAAATATGGATTTATTTATGTAGATATGGATGATCAAGGAAATGGAGATTTACATCGTTCTAGAAAGGATTCATTCTATTGGTATAAAAAAGTTATTGAATCTAATGGAGAAGATTTAGATTAATATTGTTATAGATAGGGTATGGTAATGAATAATTATCATATCCTCATTGAGTTTAAAAATATAATTAAAAAAGGAGTGATGTGATGTGAAAGTTCTTGCCAGTGATTTTGATAATACACTGTATTTTAAACATGGTTCTCATTTTAAAGTAGAAGATATTCATAGAATTAAACAATTTCAACAAGATGGACATTTGTTTGGAATTTGTTCTGGTAGACCATTTTCTGGATTATTAAAATCTTTAGAAGGAATATTAGAACCAGATTTCTATATTGTCAGTACAGGTGGAGCTATTTTAAATAAAGATTATCAATTATTATATGGAAATAAAGTCCCTTTTGATACTATTTGTGAAATTTATTTAACATATAAAAATGAAACTGAATTAATTGTTCAAACACTATCACAAAATCACTTTTATTGTACAAAAGCAGAAGGTAGAGAAGATACAACAATTATTCATCATATAGATGAAATGAAATCAGAAGATATATATAGTATATCTCTGATTAATAGTACAGAAGCACGAGCAACAGAAATTACATTACAAATTAACCAAAAATATAATGATGTTCAAGCCTTTCAAAATATTGATTCTATTGATATTGTTGCAAAAGGATGTTCTAAAGGAGCAGCAATTTTAAAACTCAAAGAATTATTTCATTTAGAAAAGATAGCAGGTATTGGGGATTCATATAATGATTTACCAATGTTAGAAATAACAGATACATCATTTACATTTCATCAATCTCCTTTGATTATACAAGAAAAAGCAGAATTTATAGTTCATAATATAAAAGAAGCCATTGATATTTTAGAAAAGGAGTGATGAAAATGGCTTTTCCTAAAGATTTTTTATGGGGTGGAGATATTAGTGCTAATCAAGCTGAAGGTGGTTGGAATGAAGATGGTAAAGCTCCTAATGAAACAGATTTTCTATTAGGTGGAACAAAAGATAAACCAAGGTTAGCTTATTATCAGAATACTGATGGTACAATTGGAACAATTCCTCAATTTGCTGGGCTTTTACCAAAAGGAGCAAAATATATCTTAAAAGAAGGAGCTTTTTATCCAAATCATAATGCTACTGATTTTTATCATCATTATAAAGAAGATATAGCATTATTTGCTGAAATGGGATTTAAAGCATTGAATTTAACACTATCATGGGCAAGAATTTTACCATATGGTATCCAAGGTGGTATCAATCAAAAGGGTGTAGAGTTTTATAGAGATGTCTTTAAGGAGTGTCAAAAATATCATATTGAACCTATTGTTCATCTATATAAATATGATATGCCTGTTTATTATCTTGAAGAATTAGGTGGATGGTCAAATCGTCAATTAATTGATGAATTTATTGAACTGGCACGTATTGCTTTTACTGAATATCAAGGTTTAGTAAAGTATTGGAATACATTTAATGAAATCAATATATTACAAGTTCAAGTGAACGAAGCTCTAAAATATGGACAAGAGCATGTTCAAAGGTTATATGAAGAACTTCATAATCAATTGATTGCAAGTGCTAAAGTTGTGCAATTAGCTCATTCTATGGACTCTCAATTAAAAGTAGGATGTATGGTTGCAGGTTTATTCTCATATCCATATACATGTGATCCAAATGATATGATTGCTAATCAAAAACAAATGCAAGATTTATTCTATTATTGTGCAGATACATTTGTAAGAGGAAGATATCCATCTTATGCTCAAAGATTGTGGAATGAATTAGGTGTTTCATTAAATATTTCTCAAGAAGATAAACAAACTTTAGAAAATGGGAAAGTTGATTTTATGGCATTTTCTTATTATTTTAGTAATGTTGTGACAACGCATGATGATATTTTAGAAACTGCTAATGGAAATCTTATAGGTGGGATTAAAAATCCTTATTTAGAAGTTTCAGATTGGGGTTGGGCAAAAGATCCAACAGGTCTAAAATTCTATTTACATGAAATTTATGATCGTTATCAAATTCCTCTTATTAATGTTGAAAATGGATTAGGAGCTATTGATATATTAAATGAAGATGGAACAATCCATGATGATTATCGTATTGACTATATGCGTGATCATATTCAAGCAATGGGTGAAGCTATTGATGAAGGTGTTGATTTAATTGGTTATACATCTTGGGGATGCCTAGATTTAATTTCTGCATCAACAGGTGAAGTAAGAAAACGCTATGGATTTATTTATGTTGATGTAGATGATGAAGGACATGGAACATATAATAGATATAAAAAAGATTCATTTTATTGGTATAAAAAAGTCATTCAATCTAATGGAAAAGATATAAAATAGGAGGTAAAGAAAATGAGTTTTCCAGAAAAATTTTTATGGGGTGGTTCAATTAGTGCTGCTCAATGTGAAGGAGCATGGGATGAAGATGGAAAGAGTCCTGTGCAAGTGGATTTTGGTGATCCAGGAACAACAACTGATAGACGTTATATCCATTATCTAAATGCAGATGGAACAAGAGGAAAAATGAGACAATTTGATCATTTGCCTGAAGGTGCAAAATATGTCATATTTGATGATGTGAGATATACAAATCATGTTGGAATTGATTTTTATCATAGATATAAAGAAGATATTGCTTTAATGGCAGAAATGGGATTTACAACGTTTAATACAACAGTATCATGGGCAAGAATTTATCCACATGGAATTGAAGGTGGAGTTAATCAAGCAGGTGTAGAATTTTATAGAAATGTTTTTAAAGAATGTAGAAAATATGGTATGGATCCAGTCATTACATTATACAAATATGATGAACCAGTTTATTTAGAAGAAACATATGGTGGATGGACAAATAGAGAAATGATTCATCAATTTGTTGAATTTGCAAGAGTATGTTTTACTGAATATAAAGACTTAGTTGATAAGTGGTTAACATTTAATGAAATTAATATATTACTTCATTTTGAAGGAAAAGAAGGAAAACAAGTTTCTTTTACAGAACTTCATAATCAAATGATTGCTTCAGCACAAGCAACAATCGTTGCCCATGAAATTGATAAAAATATTAATGTAGGATGTATGGTAGCAGGTTTCTGTAGTTATCCATATACATGTGATCCTAATGATGTTATAGCGAATTATAAAGCATTCCAAGAAAAATTTGGATATTGTGCAGATACAATGATTAGAGGATATTATCCATCTTATGCAAAAAGAATGTGGGCAGAAAATAATGTTCAATTAGAAATTACAGAAGAAGATAAAAATATTTTAATGGAAGGAAAAGCTGATTTCTTAGCTTATTCATATTATATGTCTAATGTTATTACAACACATGAAGGAGAAGGAGAATCATTAGGAGCAGCAGGTGCTTCAGCAGATTTAAAGAATCCTTATCTAAAAGCAAGTGATTGGGGATGGCAAATTGATCCTGTTGGATATGAATATTTTTTACATTTCTTATATGACAGATATCAAATTCCTATTTTTGATGTGGAAAATGGTTTAGGAGCATTTGATAAAGTTGAAGAAGATGGAAGTATTCATGATGATTATAGAATTGATTATTTAAGAGGACATATTCAAAGTTTAATGAAAGCAAGAGAAGAAGGTGTTGATATTTTTGGATATACAACATGGGGTCCAATTGATTTGGTTTCATTTACAACTGGTCAAATGGATAAAAGATATGGATTTATTTATGTTGATATGAATGATGAAGGAGTAGGAGATTTACACAGATTAAAGAAAGATTCTTTCTATTGGTATAAGAAAGTTATTGAAAGTGATGGAAAGGATTTAGATTAATATAAGGAGTGAAATAAATGAAATTTAATGAAGTCATGCACTTATCATTTTATACAGATCAAATGGATGAAATGCGAGATTTTTATGAAAATAAATTAGGATTAAAAGCTAAAATTATTATGCGTTATGAAGCTTATAAAGGGCAAGCAAGCCGAGGAGCATGGGCAGCAAGAGCTGAAACAAATCCTAAAGGTATAGCATATATTTTTATTGAATTAGCACCTGGACAATATTTAGAATTATTTCCTAAAGGTGATGGACAATTGGAACATGAAGCACCAGACACAAGATTAGGGTATTCACATTTTGCATTAATGGTTGATGATATTCATGAAGCAAGAGAAGAATTGGTTCAAGCAGGAATTGATATTGATATTGAACCAAATAAAGGACAATCAGAAACTTGGCAAATGTGGATTCATGATCCAGATGGAAATAAATTTGAAATTATGCAATATACTGATAAATCTTTACAACATAAAGGGAATATTGAACAAGATATTGAAAAATATGGAAAATAAATAAGAAATAAAACTTTAGGATAAAAGCAATTTCCTAAAGTTTTTTATTTTTAAAGTATTTATTGAAATTCAATTTCAAATACTTCTTATTTTTATGAAATCAGATTTCAAAAACTTGTTTATATCTATGGAGTTAACTACTGAAAAGGTACAATAAAAATATAAAAAAGAGGAGGAAAAAATAATGTTAGTAGTTGCTTATATTGGTTTTGGTAATAGTGTGTGTCGTTACCATTTACCATATGTTGAAAGAAGACCAGACACAATTAAAGTTAAATATATCTATCGTAGAGAAGAAGATAGAAAAGGTGATGAGAAAAGAGAAACTTGGTATCCAAATATTACTTTTACAACAGATATTGATCAAGTCATGAATGATGAAGAAGTTAATTTAGTAGTTGTTAATACTCCAGATGCTTTCCATGTTTCTTATACAATGATGGCTTTAGAACATGGTAAAAATGTTTTATGTGAGAAACCATTTGCTATGACAGCAAAACAAGCAGCAGAAGTTTTTGCATTTGCAAAAGAAAAAGGTCTAGTTGCTATGTCTAATCAAAATAGACGTTATGATGCAGATATGCGTACTGTAAGAAAGGTTATTGAATCTGGAGTTTTAGGAGATCTTGTTGAAATTGAATCACATTATGATTATTATCGTCCTAGCATTAAAGATAGAAAAGGATTTGGTATACTTTATGGTTTAGCTGTTCATCCTATTGACCAAATTATTGGACAATTTGGTAAACCAAATAAAGTTGTATATGATTGCCGTAGTATAGATAATCCCGGAGAAGCTGATGATTATTATGATATTGATTTCTTCTATGATAATGGAGTAAAAGCTATTGTAAAAACAAGTTACTATGTTAAATTAGATTATCCTAGATTTATTGTTCATGGAAAAAAAGGAAGTTTCTTAATGCCAGCTTTAGGACATCAAAGTGCTCAAAAACCAAAACCAGGACCAATTGAAATCAGTTTTGATCCATTGCCAGAAGAAAAATGGGGAACATTATCATATATTGATGATGAAGGAAATGATATTACAAAGAAAGTCCCTACTGAAATAGGAGATTATGGAATTATTTATGATAATTTATACGATGTGATTTTTAATCATGGTGAAAAAATTGTAAAAGATGAAGAAGTCATTGAAGTCTTAAAAATTATTGAAGAAGGTACAAAGGTTGCAAAGGAGGCAAAATAATATGAAATTAGGAATTACAGGATGTGGAATGATTGTCCATGATTTATTTAATTTTATACATGATGTTGAAGGTGTAGAGTTAGAAGCAATGGCATCTATTCCTGCTGAATATGAAAAAGTACAAGAATTAGCTAAAGCAAATCATGTTAAAAAAACATATGAATGTTATGAAGATATGTTAGCTGATAATGATGTTGATGTTATTTATTTAGGAGTTCCTAATCATTTACATTATGCAATGTGTAAACAAGCATTAGAAGCAGGTAAACATGTTATATGCGAAAAACCTTTTACATCACATATCAAAGAATTAGAAGAATTAAATCAATTAGCTAAAGAAAAAGAACTCATGTTATTAGAAGCGATTTCTACTCAATATTTACCTAATGTTTTAAAAATAAAAGAAATGTTAGATGAAGTAGGAAATGTAAAAATCATTACAGCAAATTATTCACAATATTCATCAAGATACAATGCCTTTAAAGAAGGAAATATCTTACCTGCATTTGATTATACAAAATCTGGTGGAGCATTAATGGATCTCAATATTTATAATATTCATTTCATGGTAGCATTATTTGGAGAACCTCAAAAAGTTCAATACCAAGCCAATATTGAAAAAGGTATTGATACTTCTGGAATTATGACATTAGATTATGGAAGTTTTAAAGCTGTTTTAATTGGAGCAAAAGATTGTAAGGCACCAATTTCAACAAATATACAAGGAGATAAAGGATGTATTAATATAACAACTCCAGCTAATAATTTAAGAGGATTTAAGTTATTAAGAAATGATGGAACTGAAGAAGAAATGAATTTACAAGGTGATACACATCGTATGTATTATGAATTTGTTGAATTTGTAAAAATTATAGAAAATAAAGATTATCAACGAGTAGAAGAAATGATGAAGAAGAGCTTAATTGCTATGACAATTGCAACAAAAGCAAGACAATCAGCAGGTGTAGTTTTTACTGCCGATGAAAATTTATAATAAAAAAGAAGTTGTAACGAAATTGAAGTTAACAGCTTCTTTTTTTAATGATTTTCTTCTAATTGAGATTCTAAAGATGTTGATTTAGAAAAATTTTTAACAATATTACTTTTTGTATCTATTAATTTTAAACTATCTTTAGAAAAAATCAAAATAAAATCATTGAGGTTTCCGTCTTTTAATTTACATGTGTTCTCATCAATGATAATTATATCGCCTTCTGTAAAAGGATATGTAAATTGATATGTAGAGTCATGATTAATACTTATAGTTGAAAAGTCTTGGATATAAGTTCCAAAAATATCAATCTTATTTTGTTGTGGAATAAGTATTGATGTACAATAACCACCTATAAAAGATATAGGTATTGCTAAGATAAATATAAGATATTTTTTCATAATAATCACACTCCTTATTTATATTATATTATTTTTCATTAATAAATGAAATGATTAAATGAGTGATATAATAAAAATAGAAAGGATATGTAAATTATGAAATGGTTAAAGGTTTTGGTGACTCTAACTCTTGTTACAGTATGTTTTTCTTTGATAAGTGTAGAAGCAGTTGATTATGAAGAAGGATTTGTAGATGAGTACATTTATAATGTGGAAGAACGTCAAAATGCTAGAGAAGAAATTTTAAATGCTGTTATAGAAAGTTCAAAAAAAGATATCCCTCAAACAAGAATGGATGAAATTGTTGAAAATTGGGAACGTGCTGGAACAGCAATTTCAAGTGATTCTCCATATCGTGAAGTTTTAGGACAACTTAAAGGTGGGTATAAATATGGTGATGGAGGAGGTGGAATGTATTGGGGAGAATCCAAATCTACATCTGGAACTGTTTCTGTAGGAGTTGCATTTGGAACAGATCATGTAAATATAAGTTTAGCTTATGCTCCAGGAATGAAAATGACATCAGGTGGACAATACAAAAGTTGTCCTAAAAGTTTGTGGAATAAATATGTAAAGTTATATTCTAGTAGAAAATATGAGGTTACAAAATATAGAGTATATAGAAAAAATAAATATGATTCTGGAAAAGGAACTTTTGTACGTAATGAATACATTTCTTCTCCTTATTCAATTAAATGGACATATAAGGCTATTTGATAATAATTAAAAATAGTGAATTATAATAAAAAATAATTAGAAAAAAGACATTGTTATATATTATTTCTATCAAGTAGATAGATAAAATAATTAAAATTATTCTATTTGAAGTTGTTGAGAAGACAACTTCAATTTTTGTCTTATATCTTTAGATTATAAGTGGATGAGTATGTATAAATATTTAAATAAATGATTTGAGTCAATAGAACATACAAAATGGACGTGTAAATATTACATAAGTATAGATGAAAAGCAATTTGTAATTAACTAAGAAAATATATAAGGGAGTAAGATAACCTGACATAGAAATGTATAAATTAAGTGTAAAAGAATATAAAATTCATTTGAAAATAAAGGAATCAAAAATCAAAGTAGAAATTTGAAAAAAAGGGAAAAGAATCCTTTGAAAGACAGTAAAAACAAAGAGAGATAGTTTGAGCGAAGAGATCGTAGTATCTTTAGAAACAATAATATAAACATTTCTCTATAATAAAATTTTTTGAGGCATTTCATTATTTGTTCTATCTATAAGGTTATAGTATATTAATGTGATATGTCTTTTTATTATGGAATTTATTGATGATTATTAATCTGATAACATATTTTCTCTTTTCAAAATATGTAATAACATTAGAGAATTTATTTTTTCATATTCTGAAGGGAATTAGAAAAAAGGTAGAGAGATATAGTTGAGAAATATTATATAAAATAAATTAAATAAAGAAGTGTTTAAAAAAGTAGAAGAAAAAAGTTAGGTAAATTAAACAAAGTATGAAATTTTTAAGAAAAGTGAAGAGTATAAGAATGGAATATAAATATGATATAACTTGTGAATATAGATTAAAAGAGAAAAGAAACTATACTATCACTTTGGTATAGCTTCTTATTTTGAATACATTTTTCTGAGTTGAATAATAAGTGTAGGAATGAGTGAAAAGGCATAAATACATAAAAGTTGTAAAAGGGTTATTGTATGAATCATAAATAATGAGTGAAAAGTAGGAATTAATAATATAATGTGTAATAAAATAAATCCAATCAAAAAAGCATAGATACTAGACATGTTTGTAAATAGTCCAATATGAATAAGTGAATGATCATTTCGACAATTCAAACCATGTAATAAACGTGCTAAACAAATGGTTGCAAAAGCCATTGTAGAAGCAGTAAGAGGATCAATTTTTAATCCCATTAAATAAGAACACATTGTACATAATGCAATAATAACCCCTTCATAACTTATTTCAAGCAATAAAGAACGATTAAAAAGAGAGGCATGAGCAGGACGTGGCTTTTGTTTAAGAACATCGTCATGATTAGGTTCCATTCCAATAGCAATAGCAGGAAGAGAATCTGTAATTAAGTTCATAAATAATAAATGAACAGGATAAAAGGGTGTAGGTAATAATAAGATAGAGGCAATAAGAACACAAATAATACCTGCAAAATTACCTGATAATAAATAATGAATAGAATTTTTAATATGACAATAAACATTACGTCCTGTCATAATCGCTTTAACAATTGTTGCAAAGTTATCATCAGTTAGAATCATATCTGCTGCATCTTTTGAAACATCTGTACCATTTTTTCCCATAGCAATTCCAATATCACTTTGTTTTAAAGCAGGGGCATCATTGACTCCATCACCAGTCATCGCAACAATCTGACCTTTTTTTTGCCATGCTTTCACTATACGAATTTTATGTTCTGGGGATACTCTTGCATAAACACTAATATGAGGAAGCTTTTGAGCTAATTCATTTTCATTCATAATTTCTAAATCTTTTCCTTCAATGAATAAATCACCATCTTGATATATTCCAATTTTTTTAGCAATACTTTTTGCAGTAATAACATGATCTCCTGTAATCATAATAGGTTTAATACCTGCCATTCTACATTTTTTAACAGCATCAGCACTTTCAACTCTAGGGGGATCTATTAGTGCAACAAGACCAATAAAGGTAAGATTGCTTTCATCTTTTATAGTTATTTGTTTATTCTGAAAATCTTTATATGCTAATCCTAAAACACGTAATCCTTGATTTGCATATTCACGATTAGCTTTTTGGATAGCTTCAATATGTCTTTGAGAAAGTATCTCTTTACGTCCATTAACAAGAATGGTATGACATCTTTGAATAATGATATCAGGAGCACCTTTTGTATATAAATGATTGAATGAAGCAACACTCATTAATTTTCTTTCTGAATCAAATGGAAGTTCTTGTATTCTAACAGCAGTATTTTGAAATTGAGAATCATTTTGAGTATATTGATTAACAAAATCAATTAATGCGAGTTCAGTAGGATCACCAATTCTTTGAGTATCTGATATTTGAGCATTATTACATAGCAAGCAAGCTTTCAAAAAAACATTGTGGTCGTGATAACGACTTTGAAGTTGTAATATATCAATAGGTTGATTATAAAAGAATACGGATTGAACAGTCATTTTATTCTGTGTTAATGTTCCTGTTTTATCACTACATATAACAGAGATACATCCAAGACTTTCAACAGAATTCAAGTTTTTAATAATAGCATTATCTTTTACCATTTTTTGGGTACTCATAGATAGAACAATTGTTACAATTGAACCTAAAGCTTCTGGAATAGCTGCAACAGCTAAAGCAACAGCAATCATTAAAGCATCAAGAAGTGTTTTCTTTGCTAAGAAAACATTAAGACATAAAACAAAAAAACATATGAAAATAATTAGAATAGATAATTTCTTACTAAAGTCATCTAAATGAATTTGTAAGGGAGTTTTTCGTTGTTGCGCATTGTTTAAAAGTGAAGCAATTTTTCCCATCTCTGTATTCATTCCAATTTGTGTAACAACATATTGACCAGTTCCATGTATAACCAAAGTTCCAGAAAAAACCATATTTTTTTGATCATTAATGATAGCCTTTTGATAAAGTTTATGATTTGTTTTATCAACGCTTTCAACTTCTCCAGTTAAAGTACTTTCATTAATTTTTAAAGCAGAACATTCAATAATACGTCCATCACCACTAATCATATCTCCAGCTTCGATTTGGACAATATCACCTACTGTTAATTGAATAGAATCTATTTCTTGAATATTATTATCTCTTAACACTTTCACTTGAGGAACAGATAAGTTTTTTAAGCTTTCTAATGATTTTTCAGCTTTGACAGTTTGCACAGTTCCTAAAATTGCATTAACTATAATCACTAAGATAATAACAATAGCACTTTCAAATTGATGGCTTATTCCAGAAATGATGGCAGCACTTATCAGAATAATAACAAGCAAATCTTGAAATTGTTTTATGAAAATCATAAGATAAGAATCCTTTTTTTCTTCATCAAGAACATTATATCCATATTGTTGTTGATGTTTTTCAACTTGTTGCTTTGATAAACCTTGTTTTGATGTATGACATTCTTTTAGAACTTCTGTAATTTCTTTTTGATAATACATAATGGCCTCCTTGTTTATAAGTATTCATATCTTTATTGCAAAATATTTTATCATTATCAAAGTTCAGTTTATGTTATTTTATGGATAATGATTAAAAAATACCAATAGAGTATATTGATAATAAGTAAGAATAAAAATAGATTTTAGAATCTAAGTTAAAATTTTCAATAATCGTATCTTTACATTGAATATTTTAAGATTTATAATAGAAAAAGGGCTAAAAAAGACATGAATAATTTTTATAGGAAGGTGGTATTATGCAAAGGCATATTAAAAAAATAATATCTTTTATTGTTTGTTTAATGATGATTATGGGATTAAGTCAAGATGTTGAAGCAGCATCTTTGAAAATTCGTTCATTTTCTATAAATTGTGGTACAACTGTTACTCAAGGAAAGAAGATTACGTTAAAAACTTCTGCTTCAGGTGGCTCAGGGAAAAAACAATATAAATTTATGTATAAGCTCAATGGAAAAACATATACAATTAAAAAATATTCATCATCAAAAACAGCATCATTAAAATTAACAAAGACAGGAACTTATACTTTGTATGTATATACAAAAGATAAGCGAAAAACAATAAAAAAACAAAAAACAATTAAAGTAGTTGCTCCATATAAAGTATCTTTAAAAACATCAGGAAAATATGTAAATGATACTATTCAGTTAAGTGCTAGTTCAACTGGTGGAAAGGGAACAAAACAATATAAATTTACATACAAATATAATGGGAAAACATATACTATTAAAAATTATTCAAAAACAAAAAAAGTGTCTTTTAAACCAAAAAAGACAGGAAAATATCAATTTATTGTTCAATGTAAAGATAGTAAGAAAAAAGTTGTTTCTCAATCAAAAACATTGAATCTTCAATATCCACAATTAAAAGTATCTTTAAAAGCAACAGGAAAGTATTTAACATCTCCTATTCAATTAAGTGCAAGTTCAACTGGTGGAAAGGGAACAAAAAAATATAAATATACATATAAATATAAAGGAAAAACATATATATTAAAAGATTATTCTACAAATAAAAAAATTGTTTTTCATCTTAGTAATGAAGGTGAATATCAATTTATTGTTCAATGTAAAGATGAACAAAAGAAAGTTGCTACAAAATCTGTCAAGTTGAGATTGCAATATCCTGAATTAAAAGTTTCAATCCATGCAACAGGAAAATATGTTCATAATCCAGTTCAATTAAAAGCAGATGCTACTGGAGGTTCAGGAGAAAAAGAGTATAAATTTGTTTATCAGTATAATAAACAAAAATATACATTAAAAGATTTTTCAAAAAATCAAATGATTTCATTTGAACCTGAAAATATTGGAGAATATCAATTTTTTGTAGAATGTCGAGATAGTAGAAAGAAATCAGTTTTACAATCTACAAAATTAATTGTGGAAAGAGTTCCAACATTACAAGTTGCATTAGATGTATCTGATCAATATGTTCGTGAGAAAATGAATATAAAAGCAGAAGCAACAGGAGGAGAAGGAGACTATCAATATTGTTTTGTTTATCGTTTAAATGGTGAAGAAATATTACTTCAAGATTATTCTGAAAAGGGTCAAGTTTCATTGACTCCTAATAAAGTAGGAGAATATGAATTTATAGTTAAATGTAAAGATAAAGAGGGAATTATTGTAACTTCATCAATAACAAGAGAAATCATTGTGAATCCAGCTAGAACAAAAGTAATTGAAGTTGCAAAATCTTGGTTAGGATGCAATGAAAAAGATGGTAGTCATAAAAAGATTATAGATGTTTATAATCGTTATAAACATAGTTCAGAAACTGTGAATTATAAAGTTAAATATACTGATGCATGGTGTGATACATTTGTGAGTGCATGTTTTATTAAAGCTGGTTATGCTTCAATAAGTGGAACAGAATGTGGATGTCAAAGACATATTGATAATGTTCTTAAGAAAAAAGGAGCATGGCAAGAATCTGATGACTATGTTCCACAAACTGGTGATATGATTTTCTATCATGGAAATACTCAAAAATGTGATTCAACAAAGGATTGTAAACACAATAGTCATCATGTTGGATTGGTTGTTAATGTAGAAGGAAAAAATATTAAGGTTATTGAAGGTAATTATAGTGATAGCGTGAAATATCGAACTATTCAAGTTGGTGATGCAAGAATAAGAGGATATGGGGTTCCAAAATATCCTCATTAGAAAAGATATAATGATGGTTTATCCATATTATATCTTTTTATTTGTTTTTATACCAATAAACAATTCCATTTTCATTATAATTTCCAGTCATAGGATCAGTAGGAATTTTCTTTAGTTTAGAACTAGGTTTATACCATTTTTCTTCTTTTTGAAGATAATTAGCCATTGTTTGAAAAATCACTTTGGGAATACGTTTATCTAAAGTCATTGTTAATTTTCTATTGTCATCATATCCAGTCCAACTTACAATTGTATAATTAGGATTATATCCTGCACATAAAGAATCATAAGGACTTGTTCCTGTTTTAACTGCAAAGGTAGTATTGACAGGATAGGATGCCATGGTTGCTGAAGCATATGAATTATATTCTTTATGGAATGGTGAAGTGAGTAATTGGTTGAGAATTAAACATGTATCTTTATTTAACAATTCTTGATTTTTAGCTTTATATTCATATAAAACAGTACCATCATCAGTATAGACTTTTTTAATAATATGAATATCATTATAAGTACCTTCATTAGCAAATGTTGTATATATAGATGATAGTCTATATATGTTTGTGTTTAAAGTTCCTAACGCTAATGATGGATGTGGAGAAACATGAGAAAATTGAAATTGATTCAGCATATTGACTAATGCTTGTTCTCCTAAAAATAAATGCGTTTTTACTGCATATATATTATCACTCACAGCAATTGCTTGAGCTAAAGTGACATCTTTATGAGCATACTTTTGATTAAAATTTGTGGGAGCATAAGTTTCTCCATTGTCTAGCTTAAATGTTGTTGGCTCACTCTTAAATTTTGTTGTAGGGGTAAAACCATTTTCTAAGGCTATATAATAAAGTAATGGTTTCATAGTTGAGGCAATTTGCCTAGATGCACCTGTTGCTCGATTAAATTGAGAATCATTATAATTTTTACCACCAATGAGTGCCAAAACTTCAGCAGTTTGACTCTTAACAACCATACTTGAAACTTCTAATTCATTACGGTCTTTCATTTGGTCTTGAACAGTTGTATGAAGCTTTTCTTGAACATCTTGATTGAGAGTTGTATCAATATTTAAACCTTGATTAATATAATTTTCTTTATATAATCCTAAATCTTTTAATTCAGAAATAACTGCATCTTTATAGTAAGGATAAATAGTTGATAATGAACGAGAAGGATTCTTATTTAAAACAAATGGTGTTTTTGAAACTTCATCAGCTTTCTTTTGGGTTATATAATTCTCTTTAACAAGTTGATTTAAAACTAATTTTTGTCTTTTTTTAGCAGCTTTATTATTTTTAAAAGGAGAAAAATAATTAGGTCCATTCACAACTCCAGCTAACATGGTTGCTTCATTTAAATCTAAATCTTTAGGATCTTTATTGAAATAATATTTAGCAGCATTTTTAATTCCATAAATACCATGACCATAATAAACTGTATTAATATAACCTTGTAATATTGTATCTTTATCATAATGAGCTTCTAACCTTGTTGTTAAAAAAGCTTCTTTAATTTTTCTTGACCATGTTTTTTCATTTGTTAAAAAAAGTAGTCTTGCGTATTGTTGTGAAATGGTACTAGCACCTTCTGATTTCCCTTGTTCTATAATATTTGTTTTAATAGCACGTAATATACCAATAGGATCAAAACCACGATGTGAATAAAAACGATGATCCTCTATCGCAACAATACTTGCTAAGAAATCTTTACTAACATCTTTTAATTCAACATCATTACTTTGTTGATTGGTTTGATAAAAGACTTCATGATTTTGATCATACATTTTTATATAATGACCTTGCCCTAGATTAGGTTTTTCCATAATATAACTTGACCCATAAATGATAATCATTATTACTAAAAAGGCAATCAAAATGCGTTGTATCCATTTTATAAAAGTTTTCAAGAAAATCACCTCGACTCTTATTTTTAACGAAAATGTGTTATAATATTCAAGGTGATAAAAAATGTATCAAAATAAATATATACAATATAAAGCTATTTTTAAACAAAATGGAGAAACTGAAACAATTCAATATCAAGCAAATGGAATATTTCATCAAGGGAAAAAGACAAGTTTAAAATTTGATATTCCTGAGAATACTATTGATATTTCTTATAATCAAGATGAAATTATTTTAAAGTATGGACAATCATGTTTGAAATTGAATTTACATAAGGAAATATGGAACCAATATCAACTTCCTTATGGACAAGCTATATTAAAAACAAAAGTTTGTTTATTTGAAGCAAATGATCATCATATCAAATTAAAATATGAGTTATATGATCAACAATCATTCATTTCAACAGTTTATATACTTATTACAATGAGTTCAATGGAGGAAGCATGAAACTATTAAAAATACTGACAAGTCGGTTATTTGTTTTTGGTTTATTAATTTTAGTACAAGCATTATGGGTATTTTTCTTTGCTTCATCATTGCTTTCTTCTTATACTTGGTTAAGACCTATACTTTTTTTAATGAGTATGAGTATTGTTTTATGGCTTGTTATTAAAGATGAAAATCCTTCTTATAAGATTTCATGGATTATACTTATTCTTATTTTTCCTATATTTGGTGGTTTATTATATTTTTTTATTGGTAATAAAAAACCATCACAACATTTAGAAAGAAAGATGAAACCTGTTATTAGTCAATTAAGTCAGTATATGTTATTAGCAAATGATATGTCTCATTTTATTGAAAATGGTAAAGAACAAGGTTTTTATTATTTATCTCAATTGGGATATGGAACATATGGAAATACAAAAACAAGATATTATTCGTTAGGTGATTATAGTTTTAGAGATTTATTATATGATTTAAAACATGCAAAACATTATATTTTTATGGAATATTTTATTGTTTCTGAAGGATTTATGTTCGATACTATTTTAAATATTCTAAGAAAAAA
>OFGE01001824.1_pt1 | contig 17331 bp, 17 predicted proteins | sample 1521681 | NCBI WGS metagenome assembly OFGE01 (sample SAMEA3504093, study PRJEB24116) | mouse gut metagenome | biome: mouse gut; feature: mouse-associated habitat; material: faeces | place: Denmark | collected 2011
CCGCCGCCAGCCGCCGGCCGTAATCCAGGTCATCCAAAAGGCCCAGCTCCCCCAGCTCCAGCTCCGACATGAACCCCAGGCTCCCCAGATTCACCCCCAGCACCGGCACGCCCCGCATGGAGGCCGCGCGGGCCAGGTGGAGGATGGTCCCGTCCCCGCCGAAGGCCACCACCAGGTCGCTGCCGCGCAGCTCCTGCTGGAGGGGCCTGAGGGGTACGCCGAACTGCCCCTCCCCGCCCTCCGGCCTGAAGGGCAGGCAGTATATCGCAGTCAGACCCACGTCCTTCAGGATCGACTCCGCCGCCTTTGCCGCGGCCAAGCCCTTGTCCCGGTAAGGGTTGGGGCATAATATCACGCGCTTCATCGCAAGCACCTCCGTGTTGGTCCGGGTCCGGTCATCCGTTCAGGCGGCAGCGTGCCACAACCGCGCCGTCCTCGTCTGTGCCGGCAGCCATAAATCCGCACCCGAGGAATGTCTTTCCTGATATCTCATTCTCAGGGTGCCATGCCGCATACACGCTCTCCGCTCTGCCATAAGGAAATGTCCGGATATAGTCCAGCAGCAGCCTGACCGCTTCCCTTCCGTAGCCCTTTCCCTGATGGTTCTTATCAATCATCAGTCTGTATATTTCATATGCAGGGCGGTGGTCAAAGTCGCTGTCCTTCTCATAGGTTATCATGGCGAAGCCTACTATCTCGTCTCCGCAATAGACGGCAAAGGGGATGCACCGGTAATATGCTTCGGCCTCGCTCCTGTTTGCGTCCGAATGCACATAGGCCTCTGCCAGGCTGAACAGATTCGGATTGACAAACCGGCGCTGTTCACCGGTAACCTCCAGCTCAATACATTTGATCCAATTGCCATGGTTAACCGCTCTTAATGCAATCATCATATCTCTCCGCAGGACGCTTCCGCCAGCCCATCGCTGAACCGCTTCAGCTCCCGTTTCTTTTCCTCGGAAAGGCTGTTGAACTCCGTCTGAGAGACCGCGCCCTCCAGCGCGTACAGATGCACAAGACAGACCCGGGGATACCGCCCCCTGAGCCGTGCAAAGGCCTGTTCAGGCCCTGCAGCTATCAGCTCCTCCGCCGAGGATATCCCAACGGACCGCAGCTTTTTCGCCATCTCCCGGCCGATGTTCATCATAGACGTCAACTCCGCCATACGCCTATTCCTTCCGCTCCAGCTCTCCATGGGACGCCTCCACCAGCGCATCCAAGTCGAAGGTCTTTTCCTCCCCCGGCCCCTTCCGCAGCCAGCCCAGGTACTCAATGTTCCCCTCCGGCCCCCGGACGGGCGAAAAGTCCAGATCCAGCACACTGAACCCGCTCTCTCTGGCATGTCCCAGAAAACGCTCCAGCACCTCCCGGTGGACGTCCGGGTCACGGACCACGCCCTTTTTGCCCACCTTCTCCTTCCCCGCTTCAAACTGGGGCTTGACGAGGCAGACCACCTCTCCCCCGTCCTTCAATACCCCGGCGATAGCGGGAAGGATCAGCTTCAAAGAGATAAAGCTTACGTCCACACTGGAAAAATCCGGCTCCTCCGGGATAACATCATGGTCCAGATACCGGGCGTTGGTCCGCTCCAGACAGACCACCCGCTCATCACTGCGCAGGCTCCACGCCAGCTGCCCATAGCCTACATCCACCGCATAGACCTTCGCCGCGCCGTTCTGGAGCATACAGTCCGTAAAGCCTCCAGTGGACGCGCCAACATCCATACAGATTTTCCCCTCCAGCCCAATGGGCCATACGGCCATGGCCTTTTCCAGCTTCAGCCCGCCGCGGCTCACATAGGCCAGTGTCTGTCCTCGGACCTCAATGGGAACCTGCTCCTCCAGCTGAACCCCGGCCTTGTCGGTCTTTCGACCGTCCACATAGACCTGTCCGCTCATAATGACCGCCTGGGCCCGCTGGCGGCTTTCAGCCAATCCCCGCTCTACCAGCAGCACATCCAGACGCTTTTTAACCGTTGCCATTGCCGCAGACCTCCCATGCCTTACGATATAAGCTCTCGCCGTCCAGTCCGCACAGACGGCGCAGCTGGGCCGTTGTGCCGTGGGTAACAAAGCCCGGTCCAATATCTGCAAAGGTAATCCCCTTAACAGGAATCCCCTTGGCAAGCAAGTGCGCCGCCAGCCGCCTGCCCACACTGTTGGCCGGGGTACATTCCTCCGCCGCCAGCAGCCGGCCCGTCTTTTTCACCGACTGCGCAACCGCTTCCAGGGGAAGCGGAGTAATGGTATTTAGCTTTATAATTTCCGGGGACACACCCCTTTGCTCCAGCCGGCCGGCGCAGTCAAGCAGTGCCTCTATTGTGGCCCCATAACCTGTCAGGGTGATATCCCTCCCTGGCCGCAGCAGGGTGCTTGGGGACAATCCTGCATCCTCCGTATATGTTCCCTCGCCGCCTCTTGGATAGCGCACTGCCACTGGGCCCTTGAGCCGGAAAATCGCGTGCTCCAGCATCGACCGCAACTCCGCAAAGCTGCTGGGACACAGCACCGTCATGCCGGGGATTGTATCCAGAAACGCCGGGTCAAACACCCCGTGATGTGTCTCCCCATCCTCCCCCACCAGACCGGCCCGGTCCACAGCCAGCACCACATGGAGCCCTTGAATGGCCACATCGTGGATTAACATATCATAGGCCCGCTGTAAAAAGGATGAGTACACCGCAAACACCGGAAGCATCCCCTGTTTTGCCATGCCTGCTGCCATAGCAACCGCGTGGCCCTCAGCAATGCCCACGTCAAAAAACCGCTCCGGGAACATATTGCGGAAGCGCTTAAGGCCCGTACCGTCCGGCATGGCAGCGGTAATGGCCACCACCTTTTCATCCCGTCCTCCCAGCTTGCACATAACGGTGGAAAAGACGTCCGTATAACTGGGAGTGGTGTGGGGCCTGGTGGGAAGGCCCGTCTCCACGTCAAAAGGGTCCGCACCGTGGAATCGGGCAGGATGACGCTCCGCCGGGGCATAGCCTTTGCCCTTCTGGGTGATGGCATGGATCATCACGGCCCCGTTCACTCTTCTGGCTTCCTGGATCACCCGTACCAGAGCCGAAATGTTGTGCCCGTCCACCGGCCCCAGGTATGTAATGCCCATGTCCTCAAAGAGCATACCCGGAATCACCAGCTGTTTGAAGCTGCTCTTTACCCTGCGGATCCCCGACACCATATTGTTGCCCCGGGGGATACCCCGCAGAGCCTCATAGATCCCCCTTTTCAGATCCAGATAGCTGTCGGCTGTACGGATATTGTTCAGATATTTGGAGACACCTCCCACATTCTCGGAGATGGACATATTGTTGTCGTTGAGGATTATAAGCAGGTTGTTAGGGGTGTTTGCAGCGTTGTTTATCCCCTCGAATGCCAACCCGCCGCTTATTGATGCGTCGCCGATTACGGCAACCACATTCCGACGGGGCTCTTCCGCATTCAATTCCGTGGCCACAGCCATCCCCAATGCTGCCGAAATCGAGTTTGAAGCATGACCGGCCATAAAGGAGTCATATTCGCTCTCGTCCGGATTGGGGAAACCGCTAAGACCTCCCATTTTCCGATTGGAATGAAAACGGTCGCGACGCCCGGTCAGCAATTTGTGACCGTAGGCTTGATGCCCCACATCCCACACAATCCTGTCATAAGGGGTGCTGAACACATAGTGCAGTGCCACGGTCAACTCGACAGCTCCCATCGAAGAGGCAAAATGCCCCGGATTTCCCGATAGCGAGTCGATCAGGAAATCGCGTATATCCGCACATACCGCAGGCAACGCCTCCAACGGCAGCTTGCGCAAATCGGCAGGAGACTCTATGGCTGCAAGCAACTCACCGCGTTTACGCTCCTCCCCAGATGAGTGGGGCACACCGCACGCACCGGCAAAACCACATCCCTGATTATTTCTTGAATCCTTTGTTTCCGTCATTTCTAACGTATTTCTTGTAAAGGGGAACGAATACTATAAAACCCGATGCCACCAAGGGGAAAAGGGAAAGAAGGGTGAGTTCTGTCCCCGATGCTACAAGCCGGGCAACAAACCACACGCACACGGCCACCCAAAGGGCGCCGACTATGATGAATCTGATTATGACCGACATCTTCATGACTACGGAGGTATTAAATTCGTCACCAAACACAACCGGTGTCCGGCAACCGTTCCAACTAACAAAATTACAACAATTCGTGATAACCCCCAAATACAATGCCGCAACTCATATAAAAAAGAGGTTCTGTCATAATGGCTCATCTGGATTGTCGCTTGCGTGATTCTGCTTCGATAATTGACCTCGGTCAACTCCCTCCGGCCTCACCCGCAAGCTCCTGCGATCTGAACCATCCTGACAAAACCCTCGCCATCCGGGCGAAAAGCAAGGCGGTGTGCCAAAATATTTTTTGACACACCGCCTTTTCTGTATTGGTTGTAATCCCTTTGGAAGGGCAGATTACGACTGGAGCTTGAAGTTGATGGGGAGGGTGTACCAAACCGATACAGCCTGACCGTTCATCTTGCCGGGGATAAAGTTGGGAAGTGTCTTGACGACGCGAACCGCTTCCTTATCAAGGTCGGGGTCTTTGCCGCGAAGCACGACAACCTCACCCACCTTACCGTCTTTCTGAACAACGAACTTCACTACCACACGGCCCTGGATGTTATTTTCAGCAGCCATTGTGGGATACTTGATGTGCGTGGAGATATACTTGAGGAGTTCACCTTCGCCACCGGGGAACTGGGGCATCTGCTCTACAGCCGTGAAGATTTCTTCTTTCACGGGTTCGTGCTTTTCCTCGACGATGATTTCCTCTTTGTGCTCGCGCACAACGTTGAGGTCGTCGGTACCCTGGTCGAACGTTGTCGAACCTGCGGCTGCGGTCGACTCGGCCACGTCATCCTTGGATGTGATATCCTCGGTGACTTCCTCGTCGGCTGCAATCGAGATTTCAGTATCCTTGATGGTATTCAGAATCTCTTCAGGCAGCGCCTCTTCACGCTGGGGCTCTTCAACCGCCTGGGGCACTTCCTCAACCTCCTCGGGGTCCTCGGCTTCAGCTGCCGCAATGTCGGCAAGCTGCTGTTCGAGCTGGGCCTGGAGCTCAAGCTCGCGCTGCTCACGGCGATAGTCGGAGTACATTCCCCAGAAATAACCGCCTATCAGCACAAGGATGAGGCCGATGAGAACGAAGATGACTGCGCGGTTGTGACGCTTGTCGCTTTGACGGCGGAGTTCGTAAGCACCGAACTCTTTGTTCTTGCCCTCAAAGATTACGTCAGTCCATTCTTTTGATGAAAGATCTACATCTTTTGCCATTTCTGTGTTTCCTTCTTTTTAGGTTAATAAATATAGTCGATCATCACTTGTTATTTCGCATGCTTGCTTTTGTAGTCACCAACCATGGCTTCGTCAACTTCTGTGAGTGAACCAAGCTGGTAACGTGAAATCTGGTTGATCTGCATCTCGTCAAGAGCTGAGATCACGCTTTCCCAGGAAGCTCCGGGAAGGGGCTTGATAATAACCACCGGGCGCTCGTATTCGTCGCTGTTACGGATTTTCTTGGCAGCTTCCTGAAACTGCTCCTCGGTGATTTTCTTGTCGCGCCATTCCTGTTTCTTCTTCTCAACGTCGGCCAGCACGCCCTTGTTGCGGTCGTGAAGGATTTTACGGATACCCTGCTGGGCAGCGCCGTCGTTGCCGAGGAATTCGGTGGCGTTGAGGTTGCTTGACACAACCTTTTCACCTTCCAGCTCCATTTCGGGCTTACCTGTGTAGTAATACACGGTGTTGCCCTTGACGTTGCCGTTATCGTCATACTCGGTGTCGAGGATAAGCGTTATGGCTTCCGATTCTTTCGCCTTCTGTAACTCAGTCTGCTCAAGCTTCTCGTTGGTTGGCAACGCGATGCTGAGAGTCTGCGATTTAATCATCGTGGTACAGAGCATGAAGAACGTAATCAAAAGCATGTTCATGTCCACCATGGGGGTAAAGTCCACATGGATAGACATCTTTTTCTGGGCGCCTTTTTTCTTTTTGCCGTCGCCCGATGACTGTTCTACCTGTGCCATAATGATTAATCAGCTTCCGTTTTAAGTGCGGTCATCACAGAGAATTTGTTCATCTTGATCGTCTGGAGGTTGTCGAGCACCTGGTGGATGGTTTCGAACTTGGTTCCGCGGTCAGACTTCACGGCGATACCTTCGCCTTTCTGGATGGCCTCTTTGATGTTGGTGTTACTTGAGTTGTAAATGGCGCGCATCCAAATCTGGAATTCATTGGTGGTCAAAGAATTTCCATCTTTGTCGGTATAAACTATATCCTTGAAGGGGATGCCGGTGTCGCGGGGTTTCAAATCACCGAATACAACCGGTTTGTCGAGAGTCTGGGCAAGGAACTCGTCCTGCTTCGAGGTCTCAAGCATGAGGAACTCATGCATCTTTTCAAGGGGCACGCCAAACGAGGCGTTCTTTGCAAACTTGTCGAGGTCGACCGAGGTGATGCCGGTTTTTTTGCCGGTTTTTGCCTCGTAGTCGGCTGCCGCCGTCTTAAGCACCTCACGACGGAGGGCCTCCGAACCCCATTCTTCTGCGTTGTCAGGATCAGCGTCACCAAGCAGGGACATGAAAACCTTTCCCTGCGGGCTTACCAACACCTGGGCAACGTTGGATGTGGGAACCTTGATCTCAGAAACCGACGACGGGGTGATTACCGTTACAGGTTCTTTCTGGAGGAAGGTCGAAGTCAACATGAAGAAAGTAAGCAAAAGAACGGTTACGTCGCTCATCGCGGTCATGTCGATGAGGGTACTCTTTCTTTTAATTTTTACTTTTCCCATATTTTCCTTTTGTTAATGTTGTGAATAAACTGTTGTTGAGGAAAAGATGAGATTAGTGGGTAGCTGCAAACGATTGTACGATTGAGAAGCCGATCTCGTCGATAGCGTAGGTAAGGTTATCGATCTTGTTGGTGTAGAAGTTATAGGAGATAACGGCGAACGCACCGGTTGCGATACCGAAGGCGGTGTTCACAAGAGCCTCGGAAATACCGGTCGAAAGTTCCGACGAGTCGGGGGCACCGGATGCAGAAAGAGCTTGGAACGATTTGATCATACCGAGCACGGTTCCGAGAAGACCGACGAGGGTACCGAGGGTGGTGAGGGTAGCCACGATGGGGAGGTTCTGCTGGAGTGAAGGCATCTCGATAGCGGTAGCCTCTTCAACTTCCTTCTGGAGGGTGGCGATTTTCTGCTCCTTGGTGAGGATGGTGTTCTTGTCCATTTCATCGTAGCGGTTGAGGGCTGCAGAAACAACAGCGGCTACAGAGCCTTTCTGTTTCTTGCAGAGATCCTGTGCACCCTTGATGTCGTTCTTGGCAAGGCATTTCTTGATTTCGGTAACGAACTTGGCGATGCTGCCGGTGCCTTTTGCACTCTTCAGTGCGATAGCGCGCTCAACAGAGAGAACGATAACGGTGAGGAAGAGAGTCTGAAGGATAGGCACGATGATACCACCCTTGAACACGGTACCGATAAGGTCGATGGGGTGAGCCTTGGCGAATTCGTCACCGGCAAACCACATGGATACACCGTCGAAACCTTCAGCATCGAAGTGCGAGGGGTGACCGAACACGAAAAGGAACAGTAACACTGCCACAACGAAGCAGGCGATGATTACCAAGAAGGCGTTCTTGATACCACGTACGTTGCTACCGGGTTTTACAGCCGGTGTAGCGGAATTGGGCTTTTGAGCTTCCATAATTTTTAAATAGGTCTTTGTTAAAGATGTTATTAATAAATAATGATAGTTTTTCCGGAATTACGGTATTGTTTTTATGGCATCACAGGCATTGATGCATGTGAGAGCCGAGGTTATCAAATTCAGGTTCGTCACAGTAGCGGCCGGGTACGCACCGGGGCGGATGCCGCCTGTACGGTGGAAAATCCCATCCCGCTTTGAACAGGGGGGGAAGCTACGATACTAAGGCTCGTCCCGGCCTTGTCAGAATCACGAAAATCCTTATGTCTGAATGTCAATCCAAAACGTTGAAACCTGATGCACTGTCGGACAGGAGCCGGCCTCAAGGCTGCCGAAGATTGCATTTCATGGCATTAAAAATTCGTCTGTCATGCCGTTACACCGCGCATGTATGCGCTTCAAATCGCCTCAGCCACAATATCCAGGGCAAAGCGATGCGGGTAATCTTTCGCAAAAGTTAATTGCAAAATTATCATTATAATTTTATCTGACAAAATTTTTAATGATGATTTTAAGCATTTGTTAGATTTGTTTCCGTAACCTCTACACAATCATATTTGCAAATCATCCGCACAGGCCACACCTCTGCCCGCCCTGCAGGCGACTGCGACCGACCTGCCGCAACCAATAATTTCAACCATCTCGCCACGCCTGCACCGCATCCGGGGGATACCCCGTGGCGCCGACGCTGTTACACTAACGGGATTTTGCCGCTTACAATATATCAAATCCATTCTTTACCCTAAAATTTTGCACACTTTAATAAGAAGTGACAAAAATTATAGCTAACTTTGCCCCCGGAAAACGGTATTGCGGAAAATTTTCCATAATAGCCGTTCCCATGTGGCCGGGCACAAGCCGCGCAAGGCTCGTTTCCCACCTTCGACGCACAAGGATGCAACACAGCCCGCCCACCCATACGCCAAACACGTAACAGAACCTCCGTGTAACCCCAAAAACGCATATCACACAACACAATGAGTATTGGGATAAAAATAAAAAAAGGATTAGACCTGCCAATTGCAGGAACTGTAGCCGATACGCTTTCCATCACCGTAAAACCGACCCCTTCAGTCGCCATAAACCCCGATGATTTCATCGGACTGGTACCCAAAATGGAAGTACGCGAAGGGGATGCCGTATTGGCAGGCCAACCCCTGTTCCACGACAAACGTCATGAGGAAATCAAGGTTGTCAGCCCGGCGGCAGGGAAAGTAAAAGCCGTTGTGCGCGGCGAACGCCGGAAAATACTCCGTGTAGAGGTGGAAGTAGCCGGGAACGAAGCAAAACAGCTATCAGTCGAGGATGTGTTCAGCAGCCCTGTCAAAGCCAAATCACTGCTGCTGGAATCCGGACTGTGGGCAATGATGAGCCAGCGCCCCTATGCCGTGGTTCCCGACCCTTCAGCCGAAATCCGCGATATATTCGTTACAGGATTCGACTCCTCCCCGCTAGCCGTAGCCAAAACAGAATTTTCACAGGACGACAAACAGGACATAGCCGCAGGTGTGCGCCTGCTCGGGATGCTCACTTCCGGGAAAATATACATTTCATGCCGCCCCGGCCAGGACTTCCCCCCGACCGAAGGCGCAGAAACTGTAATCGTGGAAGGCCCTCATCCGGCAGGTAATGCCGGAACCGTAATTGCCGCTGTCAAACCTGTAAACAAAGGTGAGACCGTGGTGAGCCTCGACCTGCCGACCCTTCTGCGCATCGGCCGCACTGCCCGCACGGGAATTGTGCCGGGAGAAACCATTGTGGCTCTCACCGGTTCTGAAATCAAACAGCCAAAAATGGTGCGTACCCTGATTGGCGCCGAAATTCACGCGCTCATCAACGGCGAAACCGTCACAGGCAACCATCACCTGCGAATCATTTCAGGCAACGTCCTTACAGGTGTGGCGGTGCCGCCCGACGGCTTCCTGCGCCTCCCCTACAACCAGGTAACGGTAATCCCTGAAGGGGACGATGTTGACGAATTCATGGGATGGGCATCTGTTTCACCGAAAAAACTCAGCGTAAACCCCTCATTCCCCGGAAGGTTGTTCGGGCGCAGGCTGTTCAACCCGGACGCACGACTGCTTGGCGGACGCCGCGCTATGATTATGAGCGGCCAATACGACAAGGTAACCCCCATCGACATATTGCCGGAATTTCTAATAAAGGCAATCCTTTCACGCGACATCGACCGCATGGAACAACTCGGCATCTACGAGATTGCCCCCGAGGATTTCGCACTCGCAGAATATGTCGACACCTCCAAACTCGAACTGCAAAAAATAGTGCGTGAGGGTCTGGATTATATGCGTAAGGAACTTGAATAAGACACACAGGAACATTATCCCAACTTCTGTGATTCACAACAATCAGAATGAAAGCATTAAAGAAACTACTCGACAAAGCGCGTCCGGCGTTTGAACCAGGCGGCAAGCTTCACGCTTTCCACTCGGTCTACGACGGTTTCGACACCTTCCTTTTCACACCGGCGGAAACATCACGGTCGGGAGTGCACATCCATGACAGCATGGATTCAAAACGCACCATGATTATAGTGATTGCGGCACTGCTGCCATGCCTCCTGTTCGGAATGTACAACACCGGCTATCAGCATTGGCTTGCTTCAGGGGCGACCGAGTTCCCCTTTTGGTCGCTGTTTTTCTACGGCCTGCTCGCAGTGCTGCCACGCATAGTGGTGTCATACGTTGTAGGGCTCGGCATCGAGTTCACCGTGGCACAATGGCGCAAAGAGGAAATCCAGGAAGGATTCCTGGTCACGGGCATCCTCATCCCGATGATATGCCCTATCGAAACCCCGCTTTGGATGATTGCCGTAGCCACGGCGTTCAGCGTGATTTTCGTAAAAGAAGTGTTCGGCGGCACCGGCTACAATATTTTCAATGTGGCACTTGTCACACGCGCCTTCCTGTTCTTCGCCTACCCTGCGAAAATGAGCGGCGACAGCGTGTTTGTTTCCCTCCAGCCTGTCCTCGGTCTCGGACATGATGTGGCCGACGGTTTCACCGGGGCGACACCCCTTGGACAGATTGCCACATCGGGCGCCACATCGCATGCCGAGCTGGCACAATCCATGACCACGCTTACACATGACCCGCTCACCACATGGGATATGTTCTTCGGCCTTATACCGGGTTCATTCGGCGAGACATCGACATTGTGCATCTTAATCGGCGCACTCCTCCTTTTGGCCACCGGCATTGCCAGCTGGCGCATCATCCTTTCGGTATTCGCAGGTGGAGCCGTCATGGCCCTTATTGCCAATTGGTTTGCAACACCGACCTATCCCGCGTCATTCCTGACGGTGGCCGACCAGCTTTGCCTCGGAGGCTTTGCCTTCGCAGCCGTATTTATGGCATCCGACCCCGTGACGTCATGCCGTACCAACACAGGCAAGTATATCTACGGCTTCCTGGTCGGGGTGTTCGCAATCCTGATTCGGACCTACAACAACGGGTATCCCGAAGGCGCCATGCTCGCAGTGCTGCTTATGAACGCCTTCGCACCGCTTATCGACTATTGCGTGGTCGAAGCCAACGTGCGCCGACGCATGCGCCGCACAAAAGCCTGACCGCCGTTTCACACACCCGGCAATACAGAAAAATTAAGTTTCATCGAGAATAAGATTCCTCAGGAACATGATTAACAAACAAAGCAACGCCTACACCATAATCTACATCACGGTGATGGTCGTTATCGTCGGTGCAGCCCTGGCATTCACCGCCATGTCGCTTAAAGACAGGCAGCTTGAAAATGCCGATGCCGACAAAATGAAACAGATTCTACAGTCGGTGCATATCACCACCGAACGCTCGACAGTGGTTGAGGATTTCCAAAAATATATCACCTCGGCCTTCGTAATCAACGACCGTGGCGAAACCGTTGACGGACAAGATGCATTCACTGTCAATGTGGCAGCCGAGGCGAAAAAGCCCTACGGCGAACGGCTCCTGCCGGTCTATATATGCAACCTTCCCGATGCCGGCACCAAATACATCCTGCCTCTAGCCGGGATGGGACTCTGGGGCCCGATATGGGGTTATGTTTCGCTTGATGCCGACGGGAAAACCATTTATGGCGCATTCTTCGACCACCAAGGGGAAACCCCCGGTCTAGGAGCCGAAATCACCAAGCCTGAATTCACCGGGCAATTCGACGGCAAGCAGATGTTCAAAAACGGCGATTTCATGCCCGTAGCGGTAGTCAAGAAAGGACAATTGCCCGTAGGAGGCGAAGATTATGTTGACGGCATATCGGGCGGCACCATCACATCAAAAGGTGTAAGCGCCATGCTCGACGACTGCCTGAAACCCTACAAGGCTTATTTGGAAACACTTAGCAAACAATAACAGCCATGGCAGAAAAAATCAGCAACAGGGATATTTTCTTCAACCCTTTTTCCAAGGACAACCCGGTAATAGTGCAAGTGTTAGGTATCTGCTCCTGCCTGGCAGTCACGGCAAAACTCGAACCGGCCCTTGTAATGGGCATATCGGTCATAGCGGTGCTTGCATTCTCTAATGTGATTATATCGCTTATACGCAACACAATCCCCTCCAACATCCGCATCATAGTGCAACTGGTGGTTGTCGCAGCATTGGTAATCATCGTAAACCAGCTTTTGCTTGCATTCGCCTATGATGTGAGCAAACAGCTGTCGGTGTTCATCGGGCTTATCATCACCAACTGCATACTTATGGGACGCCTTGAAGCATTCGCCATGGGAAATAAACCTTGGCCTTCGTTTCTCGACGGAATCGGCAACGGAATCGGCTACACGATAATACTCGTAATCGTAGGCTTTTTCCGCGAGCTTCTCGGAAGCGGCTCCCTTATGGGCTGGCAGGTTGTGCCGCAAAGTTTCTACGATGCAGGCTATGCCAACAACGGCCTCATGATTCTCCCCCCCATGGCACTGATAGTGGTGGCATGCATAATATGGGTACACCGTTCGCGCAATAAGGAACTTCAGGAAAAATAACCCTCCCACAGGTCTTCACCCTCTCTAAAATAAAGAAATAAAGAAGCTAACCGAAAGCTTATAATGGAAAATCTGAATCTTTTCATACGGTCGATTTTTATCGACAACATGGTATTCGCCTATTTCCTCGGGATGTGTTCCTTCCTGGCAGTCTCGAAGAATGTGAAAACCGCATTCGGGCTGGGCGTTGCCGTGACATTCATGCTCGTTGTCACCCTGCCTGTCAACTTCCTGCTTGAAAACTATGTGCTAAAGGCAGGCGCGCTGAGCTGGCTTGGCGAGGATTTTGCCGACGTCGACCTCAGCTTCCTTTCACTTATCATGTTTATAGCCGTAATCGCATCGATGACCCAGCTGGTGGAGATGGCGGTTGAAAAATATTCCCCGTCGCTCTATGCCTCGCTCGGCATCTTCCTGCCTCTTATCGCGGTAAACTGCGCGATACTCGGCGGCTCGCTGTTCATGCAGCAGCGCGACTTCGGCAACGTCTGGACTGCCACTTGCGCCGGTGCCGGATGGGGAATCGGGTGGCTCCTTGCAATAACCGCGATTGCCGCGATACGCGAACGCGTGGCCACGTATTCCAATGTCCCCGCCCCTTTACGCGGAATCGGCATCACCTTTATCCTGTGCGCCCTTATGGGTATAGCCTTCATGAGCTTCCTCGGCATAAAGATTTAATTGCCGCCCCAAACCAGACACTACATTTTTCGATAATCCTTTAGAACTGATTATAATGACTTTATCGGCAATTTCCCCGATGGGGGCAACGCTGCTTTCAGGCATAGGCATATTCCTGGCGATAACGCTTCTGCTTGTTATCGTGCTATTGGTGGCCAAGCGCTATCTTGTAAGTTCGGGAATGGTCACTGTCACCATCAACGACGACAAAAATGTGGAGGTGGAATCCGGACGCCCGCTCCTATCCGCTCTCGCAACAGAAAACGTATTCCTCCCGTCAGCCTGCGGCGGCAAGGGCAGTTGCGCCCAATGCCGGGTACGTGTAACCGAAGGAGGCGGCGAAATCCTGCCCACCGAAGCAGTGCATTTCACCCGCAAGGAGATTAAGGACAACTGGCGCCTTGCCTGCCAGGTCAAGGTGAAAAACGACCTCGACATCAAAGTCCCCGCATCAGTGCTCGACATCAAGGAATACGAATGCACCGTGGTGTCGAACAACAACGTTGCCACATTCATCAAGGAGTTCATAGTGGCGCTCCCCCCTGGCGAGCATATGAACTTTATCCCCGGCTCCTATGCCCAAATCAAAATCCCCCCGTTCACCATCGACTACGACAAGGATATCGACAAGGCATCAATCGGGTCGGAATACCTCCCGGCATGGGAAAAATTCGGGCTGTTCAACCTCAGATGCGTCAATCCCGAAACCACCGTGCGCGCTTACTCCATGGCCAACTACCCTGCCGAGGGCGACCGCTTCATGCTCACAGTGCGCATAGCCACACCACCATTCAAGCCGAAACCCGAAGTCGGGTTCATGGATGTGAACCCAGGCATCGCATCAAGCTATATATTCACCCTGAAACCGGGCGACAAAGTTATGATGAGCGGTCCTTACGGCGACTTCCACCCTATCTTCGATTCGAAAAACGAAATGATGTGGATTGGCGGAGGCGCGGGTATGGCCCCGCTCCGTGCACAAATCATGCACATGACCAAGACCCTCCACACCACCGACAGGAAAATGAACTACTTCTACGGCGCACGCGCACTCAACGAAGTGTTCTATCTTGACGATTTCCTGAAGTTGGAAAAAGAATTCCCCAACTTCAAATTCCACCTCGCGCTCGACAGGCCGGATCCGGCAGCAGATGCCGCAGGTGTGAAGTACACCCCGGGATTCGTCCACCAGGTCATCTACGACACATACCTGAAGAATCACGAATCGCCTGAAGACATCGAATATTACATGTGCGGCCCCGGGCCGATGAGCAATGCGGTCAACAACATGCTCGACTCTCTCGGAGTAGACCCGGCCAGCATCCACTACGATAATTTCGGTGGCTAATCACACAATAAGAAATGATAACGACCACCCGCGATACAGACATAAGGAAAATGACCACATTCGGCCTACCGGCCGAATGTGGCATTTTGATTGAATATACCTCGCCGTCCGACCTCCCCGCCCTGTTTGCAAAAGGAGCTTTAAAAGATATACTCCCACTGGGAGGCGGAAGCAACCTGCTGTTTACAACCGGGCGTTTTGCCGGAACCGTGGTACACTGCGCCGACCGCACCATCACCTTCGGCCAACCCGGTGCTGACGGGATTGTGGAAGTAGAAGCCGCTGCAGGGGTTGTGCTCGACGAACTTTGCGCCCTTACCTGCGGCAAAGGCTTGTGGGGGCTTGAAAACCTTTCGGGAATCCCCGGTGAAATCGGTGGCGCAGCCGTGCAGAATGTAGGCGCCTACGGCACCGAATTCAAGGATGTGGTTGCCAAAGTGCACTGCTTCGATACCGTCAGCGGGGAATATCTAACCCTTGACAATGCCGCATGCCGATACGGCTACCGCGATTCGGTGTTCAAACACCTTGACCAGCCGAATACATTATTGGTAGCAGGCGTTACACTGCATCTGACCACCCTCCCCTCCCCCTCACTTGGTTATGCCGCACTTGCCGCCCGATTTGCCGGTGCAAGCCCGTCGACATTGACCCCCGGAATGCTTCGCGAAGCCATACTCACCTTACGCGACGGCAAGCTCCCTACGCCGTCGCAGGCAGGCAGTGCCGGCAGTTTCTTCAAAAACCCCGTTATAAGTGCAGATTCCTACGATAAACTGCAACGGAAGTTGAACAAACCCGTCCCAGGCCATGTTCTCCCGACAGGAGATGTAAAACTGTCGGCAGCCTGGCTCATCGACAACGCCGGATGCAAAACATTCGTTGCCGGAGGTGCACGTGTATGGCAGCAACAACCGCTGGTATTGGTAAATGCCGACGGCAATGCAACCGGCGCCGACATCGTGGCACTTGAAAACGCCATCCGCACTGCCGTGCAAGAACAATTCGGAATAAGCCTGGAACCGGAAGTAATACACATCTGAGCCTGAGTCAGCAGTAATAAATATCGGGGAAATCATCGTCATAACTACTTTTTTCTAACCGTCACAACACCATATGAGTTCTTTTGTAATCGAAGGAGGCCGCCCGCTCAGCGGCGAAATCTTGCCCCAGGGCGCAAAAAACGAAGCCTTGCAGGTAATCTGTGCGACATTGCTGACGTCAAGACCTGTCACGATTTCAAATGTGCCGGAAATAAGCGATGTCAAAAACCTGATTGCATTGCTTGCCGCCGCCGGTGTGAGTGTGACACGGCATGAAAAAGGACGTTACACATTCCAGGCCTCCGATCTCGACCTCGGTTATATAACGAGCGACGATTTCGTCAAACGTTGTGCCGCACTGCGAGGTTCGGTCATGACCGTAGGCCCGATACTCGGACGTTTCGGGCGCGCATATTTCCCCAAACCAGGAGGCGATAAAATCGGACGCCGCAAGGTCGACACCCATATCCAAGGTTTCCTGAACCTGGGTGCCGAATATGAATATAACCACGATAAGAAAGCCTACCTCCTTACCGTGCCATCCACGGGGCTGAGAGGATGCTACATGCTTCTTGACGAAGCATCCGTAACCGGCACAGCCAACATCCTCATGGCTGCGGCTTGCGCCGAAGGTGTGACAACAATCTATAATGCCGCCTGCGAGCCATATCTGCAACAACTCTGCTCGCTGATGACGAAAATGGGTTATGAAATCGACGGCATCGGCTCAAACCTCCTTAAAATCAAAGGATGTGCCGATTGCCATGATTGCCGCGACGGGGAAATAAACCATACCATCCTGCCCGACATGATCGAAGTGGGCAGTTTTATCGGCATGGCCGCAATCACCCGCAGCGCTATCACGGTGAAAAACGTCAGCTACCACAATCTCGGCATAATACCTGAGAGTTTCCGGCGTCTTGGAATCAAGCTTGAGCAAAGAGGCGACGACATCTACGTCCCGGCACAGGAAAGCTACGTAATAGAAACATCGCTCGACGGATCGATAATGAATATCGCCGATGCCCCCTGGCCGGGACTGACCCCCGACCTGTTAAGCGTAATGCTTGTTGTGGCAACCCAGTGTAAAGGCAGCGTGCTGATACATCAAAAGATGTTTGAAAGCCGCCTGTTTTTTGTCGACAGCCTTATCGACATGGGGGCGCAAATACTCCTGTGCGATCCACATCGTGCAGTGGTTATCGGCCATGACCATAACTTCACACTGCGTGCCAACAATATGAGCTCCCCCGACATCCGTGCCGGTATTGCCCTGCTCCTGGCTGCCATGTCGGCCAAAGGCACGAGCATAATCGGCAATATAGAGCAAATCGACCGTGGATATGAGGATATCGACGGCCGCCTGAACCTCCTTGGAGCCTCCATAACACGGATTAGCTGACTTATATGATATATTGCCATTTTCACACACACCACCGGCAGGAAGGCAATATGGCTTAGAGGGTGTTTAATAATAAATGTTAAATTCCCGGTGGCGTATCTTTTAGCTA
>OFGE01001826.1_pt1 | contig 17314 bp, 16 predicted proteins | sample 1521681 | NCBI WGS metagenome assembly OFGE01 (sample SAMEA3504093, study PRJEB24116) | mouse gut metagenome | biome: mouse gut; feature: mouse-associated habitat; material: faeces | place: Denmark | collected 2011
TCGCTGTTTTCCAGTTCCGCTCCCGCCCCTCCTAGTACCTTGGGCGGCAGAGGAAATCCTGTCTGCTCTGCCGACTGGATTTTCTCTGGGCACTTGGATGGGCTTTCGCTGTTTTCCAGTTCCACCTATGTCCTTGCTTTTTAATTCTCTAAATAGACTTCTTTTTTATTATAACATATAACAGAAATGGGGGAAGCATTCTGACATGCATTGCACTTTTAGAGGAATCCTTTTCACAAATCCGATGTGGTATTTCTTAACAGTATCTTTATTATATTCCTGCAATGAATTTCAGTCTGTGCTCCTGGTTACTTTTTTATTTTTTCCAGTTGGGTGATTAAGCCTTTTTTATTATACTGCCATCTTCCTTTATTCGTTTTCCCCTTTTTTCGCAAAACAGCCTGAAATTACGCAAATAATGCTGCCGGAAGAATAAGGGCCGGATCCGCCGCTCTTTCCATGGCTTTGGCGTTCCCTTTTCTTCTTGCTTCCTTATTCTTTGTTCTCCCAAAAAATCTTCAGCAGCTTTTCCATCCCATTTTTCAATGATGCTTCACGTAATGGGTTATATATCCTGTACAGCCTTTCTGGCGGAATCTTTTCTACGATCTCTGACGAGGCTAACCCATATTCCCATTGCATACAGGTATAGATATCCGCCATCCAATCCAGTATGAATTCGTCATATGCTCCGCTGATCTCCTTTTCTGGGCTGATCGCTATCCCCATGCTCCCCAAGATCTGTTTGGGGGACTTATTCAGATAAAGGGGATTTCCCATGTCCATATAAGTCCGATACTCACACTCCATATACTGTTTTATCCTTTCAAAAGTATCAGGGCAGTTGCGGGCAATAAGCCTGAACAGATATTTTATTTTAATCCGTATACTTTCCAAATAGCTTTCAGGATATGCAGGCTTCATCATAACACATACCTTCCTTATTATAAATCAATTTATTTTGGATCGCATATCTTGCAGTGATCCCTGGCACTTCATATCCTTCCAGTAAGATTTCCATCCTTCGCCCGGCACCAAAAAGACAACGTCCTTCTTTACATCCGTTCCATTTTTGGGTAAATTGAGTTAGTAGAAGTACATAGTACTGGTAGTACAAAAGTGCCGCCCATATTGCAGACGCAATATCAGGGTGTTTTTTGCATTTGGGGGAACCATATGGGAGGCAGGGCATTTGTATGGAAGAGAAAAGCTATACGGAAAATTTTACCAGAAAGTAAACAAGGAAGAACGGCTGGCAGACCGTGGGAGGTATCCGCTGGCTTTGTCCCGGGAAGGATACCTGGTTGATGCGGTGGAACTGGCAGAACATAGAGTTTTTTAGGTATCCGCCAAATGATTGTAACGAAAATAATTTTTGATGAATTTATTTCATATACAAGAGGAATAAGCCATGAATTTAGGATTTAAGAAGCACAAAAGATTGAAGCAGGTTGCACTTTGGAACATCATTCTCGGCGTAGCGGACGTGCCAGCCAATATTGCGGCTGCTTCCTCATTATCAGCCGCAATATCGGCGATATCATCCGGTTCACGGAACCTATGCTTACATTATACAGCTCTTTTTGCCGGATCTGCTTTCCTTAAGTTGATATTATTAATTTTTAGAAAAACATATATCGCCCTGTTATCAAACAAAGCGGAACAGGGTTACCGGCAATCCCTGTATCAGCGGTTTATGCAGGAGGGCTCTTCCTTACATAAAACAGAACCAGCCAGCTATACCACTGTATTCCGGCGTGATGCACAGCAGGTTTCTTCTTATTATTCAGAAATCCTGCCCGCCTTTGGCACATCTCTTATTAGCCTGGCCGCTTATATGCTTTATATCTGTATTGTTTTAAATGGATTTTTCTTCGCAGTATGCATGGTGGCGCTGGGCCTATTAAGCCTGCTCCAGCCCATTATCCTGGAAAAATTTCTGTTCAAAAACTTCATTGCCGCAGATCAGGCAGAATCCACCCTGACGCAGCACCTGGTCACTGGCCAAGAAGGTTTTGCTGCTATGAAGCTATTCCATTTGCATGAGTGGTTCATGAATAAATATCATTCAAAACAGAGGATATACCGCCATGCCGGGATACTTGCCAGTGCTTCAGGTACCTTCAATAATACCATGACGGATATCAACCGTTTTTTGCAGACGCTGGGTTTAGTATCCATTCTTGGCTGGACGATTTTAAAAGGCTGGACCAGTTTTGATGTAGCTTTGCAGATTTTTATCCTTTCTTCAAACATATATCCATATATAACAAAAATTTTCCACATCAAACAAGATAGCGCCGCCTACCACGCTGCGCTGCAGCAAATAAACAAATATTTGCAGCCCCCAGAAAATAGGAAGGCGCAGCCTCCCACATCCACAGGCTCTTGGGCGGGCCTTTGTGTTTCCGGCCTTTGTTACGAAGTAAACGGGAATGTCCTGATGGAACAGGTTGTCTTCACGCTTACACCCGGCGAAAAATGTTTGCTACAGGGTGCTAATGGCTCTGGAAAAAGCACCTTGCTGGCACTCATCATGGGGGAGTTACAGCCATCAAAAGGGAGCATCACTTTGAACAACGCGTCCGGCTCCTATGACGCATCCCTTATAAGAAGCAGCATTGCTTACTGCCCCCAAACTGCGCCGGCCCTGCACTGTACCCCCAAAGAACTATTTGACAATGTGCTATGCAGGCAAAATACCATATCGGAGCAGCTTCTCTATGAATATGCGGAGAAACTAGGCCTTTGCAAAGGGGATATGGAAAAGCCAATTAACCAGCTGTCCGGAGGGACACAGAAAAAAGCCGTACTGTCTATCGCCCTGGCAAAGCAATCACCTCTGCTTTTACTGAATGAACCGGAAGTGATGCTGGACCAGAAAGCAACAGAAAACCTGCTGGACATTTTGCACAGGCAGGAACGCACAATGCTGATTGTAACCCACCATCATATTTATGGGGGCATTGCCGATTCACTGCTTACTTTCAAAAACCAACAGCTTATAAAAACATTACCAGCAGGCATCACCCAACAGACATTTAATTTGAACCAAAAATGAAAGGAAGGAAATATAAAATGCAGAATTTAAAAAAACAGGTAATACGCAATGCTTTCAAATATTCCTTCATGTCTGCTCCCCTCTTATATCTGGGATTTTTTTTAGATGCAGGCATTAACAGTTATTCTGCTAATATTACCGGGCAGTTTTTCAATTCCGTTTTGGAAAATCGGCACAGTGCTGCCCAGAGCCTGCTCGGCGTAATGCTCCTGACCCTTTTCGTAAGCGTTTTTGTGTTACCGCTTCTGGCATTGGGCACCAGCATATTGTTTTTTCATTTTTGTCTTAAGTATGATTTTCATATAACAAATACCTTTTACAGCAAGACCTTTGAAAACATGGGCAAATTTTCCGGCGGGACTGTCGTCCAAAAGCTCTTCCGGGATCCGGGACAGCTCCTCACTTTATTGGTTACAATACCGTCAAAAATGCTGGCACAAATCAGTACCCTTATTTTTATGTCCTTTTTAATGGTACGTATTTCGCCTGCACTGTGCCTGGTCTGTATTGGCCTGGGCGGGATTGCCGCAATCTGCCCGCTTTTCTTCACGCGCAGGCTTGCACAGCTGGATGAGGCCCAAAAGGACTTCAGCGACCAAACTGCCGGAATTGAACTGGAAATGATACAAAATAGGAACTTTTTCCAAAACTATGGTTTGGAAGATTTCCTATCCCAGGAGCAGGAGAAAACCTACACTACTTATTATAAACGCTATTTAAAGCGCGGAGTATGGACGGAGGTACTTGCATCTGTTCTTCCGGAATTCTTTTTGCTCCTGGGAAATATTTCCTTTCTGCTGGCTGGGATGCACCAGTCACTAAAAGGCACGCTTGGTGCAGGCGACCTGGTTGCGTTCTTTACCTATCTGACCCTTGTGATTTCTCTCATTACGCAGCTTTATAATCAAGGGCGGCAAATGGTACAATTACCTGATTCTATAAACCGGGTCACAAATCTTATAAATAATATTGAGCCTTCCAAAGGTATTCAGCCAGATAAATGGGAAAACATCCGTGTATCCGGCCTTTCATACCAATATGCCGAAAACGGCACCCACCTTGTATACCATAATTTTGACATTCCACGAAATACCCTTACTGAAATTAAGGGGAGCAATGGAACAGGAAAAACTACGCTGCTGCGTCTCCTTTGTGGTCTTTTACCCCCAACTTCAGGCGCCATTTTTGCAGATTCTCTTCCTATAACAGAGATGGACTTGAAAAAATGGCGTGAGGAAATCACCTGTGTGGAACAATTCCCAGCCATCTTTACGGGAACGCTACGTGAAAATATTCATCTTGGGAATCTTAGCGCATCTGCAAAACAGGTGGAGTCAGTTTTGGCCAAGCTTCATTTGGAGGAACATGCCGGGCGGGAACTCTCAAACAGCAGCCAGCTTTCCGGCGGCGAGCTAAAAAAAGTATCCCTTGGGCGCGCCCTCCTTAGGGATACGAATATTATCATTTTTGACGAACCCTTTGAATATCTTGATGCCGATGGCCAGCAAGTGGTAAAGGAGATGCTTGCCGACAGTTCAAAAACCCGCATTTTTATCCAGCACAACTATAACCATATGATCGCCTCCGGCCAAATCATTCAGTTGTAAAAAATTGCGTCAGCAAAATCGCGACTGCCTTCACTTTACTGCCTTTCCTGTTGAAATCTAACAGATCTATGGAAAGGCAGTACATGGCAATTACACCAAGGCATCATTCTTTAATGTTTCATTCAAGTTACATTTCAAAAGCCGTTTCCCGCCTATATAATAAGCAAGTGCCACAAAGAATACAATTGCTGCTGCAAACGCTAAAATAGGCAGGATAGGGGCTTGCGCCCAAAATACCATTGGTTCTAAATAACTTGCAGTTACCGCAAACTGTACAAATAATATGGTGGACAGCAATGTGGACAGAAGCGGTTTTCCTGCAATGGCAAATGCTTCTATACAGAATATCTGCCCCATCTCCTGTGGGGTTAAACCAATAGACATATATTGTGCAAATTCCCGCTTCCTCTGACGTAAAAAACCTAATGTGTTTGAAAATACATTTGCAATTCCAATTATGGCCAGCAACACGCAAAACGCTCCCAAAACCATTACCATCCCCTGAACCATATTGTCATTAGAAAGTTTTTCCTGGATCCTGTTTTCACTTTCAATTCTATATTCCTGCCCCAGAAGCTGCACAATTTCTTTTTCCAAGCCGTCCAGGCCTTCAGGGGAGGCATCTTTGCCTGAAAAAATCCGGATGTAGCTGTCAGGTTCCAATCCCCCTATCGTCCCTGAGATTTCTTTCCACATAGCCAACGGAATAAAATGTACAAGGGCGTAATTTTTATATTCCTCCCTCAAAACCGGGGCTGTCTGTGTGTAAGACAAGACCGGGATCTCTACCTTCTGATTCTCCATGCTTTTGTTATAGAGAGCCGTTTTTCCCCTATCCTCTTTCACAAATGGAATATACTTTTTATAACGGAAATTACTGTTTACGCTATCCCAAATCTGATTTAATATAACTGCCCCATCAAGGCTTGGGGCAATGCCAATCCGGGAGCAATACCCTAAAAAGCTTGTATCATCCAATACGATAATTGGCGCTTCTACTTGAAACTGGCCGCCTTCATTTCCCTTTCCTGTAACAGTATGAAACCCGCCAAGCATAGCCAATTCATCACTCTGCCAATCTTCTGGCAAAAGCCCCACAGCTTCCGCTTTTTGGTAAACTGTAACTGCTTCTGCCCCGGAAACATTCTGTAATTCTTGGGCCATGCCAAAATCAGCTATCCCCGTATCCTTTACAGTTACCATTACATCCCATGCATCCTGATATCTTTCAAAATAGGTATATCTTGTACTGATATCAGTAAGGGTAGTAAAACAAAGCATGACAGAAAATCCCGAAAACGATAACAGCAGTGACAGGGCAGATAACCGCAATGATTTTTTCTGTGCCTTTAATGCATTTCCCGCAAGCTCCCCCTTCATCCCAAACAAGAAGGATAATATTGGGGAATGTTTTCTTTTCTTTAATTGTAAGCCTCCCATATTCCGTATGGATTCAAGTGGCGTCATCCTGCTAAGCTTTCTTGCAGGTATCCATGCTGAAAACAATACCGTTATAACTGATGACAAAATAGTTACGGCAAACAGGATCGGATGGTATGAAAAAACAGCTTCATGGCGTCCGGCAACATTTCCGGCAAAGATGTTGGTAACTGCTATCAAACCGTAACTAACTGCAATCCCCAATAAACTGCCAAGCAGGGCCGGCACTGCACTAAGCACCAAAGCCTCCTGCAAAAGGCAAATCCTGATTTGCTTCGGGGTAGCCCCAATACTTGAAAAAATACCGAACTGATGGATTCTCGCATTCATGGATAATTCAAAGGAATTGCGGATGATCAGTATCAGCGATACTGCCACGATTACCAATATTCCCAGATACAACGCCAGCAGCATCGGCGGTTCTGTATCCTGTGGGTCATGAATAAAGTACCGGGATAAGAGCAGTTCATGGTACTGTATAGAATCATCCCCTAATCCAAGCTGTGCGCAAATCAATGGTAAGTCCCGATAAACCGTCCTGGCATTTTGAAAATAAATGTCTACCACGGTATCTTCTTTTCCAGACAATTCTTTATTGGCTACAGCCTTTTCAACGTTCGCAAAATTCTGTATGACAGATAAATCCATTTCATCTGCCCCGCCAGCAATACGCCCCTGCCAGCCACCTTCTTCTAAAACAATCTTTTCAATTTCATATGCCCAGAAGTTGTAAGCAATACTGCCCAAAAGTGACAGGAACATAGCGGCAGCCAGGGCCGCTGCCATCACTGGGATACTGGAGGCAGGGTTGTTTTTAATATAGCTTTTAGAATAGTCTTTCCACATTCTGCTCACCTCCGCTTCTGGCTGTCAATCATTTTCCCGTCCTCTATGGCCACAATACGGCCTGCTTCTAAGGCAATCCTTTCATCATGGGTGATAAGCAAAACCGTCTGTTTAAAATTACGGTTAGAGAGCTTTAAAAGGCCAATGATTTCTTTCGAATTTTTCTGGTCAAGGTTTCCTGTTGGCTCGTCTGCAAGCAAAATGGCAGGCCGGTAAATCAACGACCTTGCAATCGCCACTCTTTGCTGCTGCCCCCCGGATAACTGGCTTGGCAGGCTTTCCATTTTGTTCTCTATGCCTAATGTACTGATAATCTTTTCAAAATACTCCTTATCGGGTTTTCTCTTATCAAGCAACATCGGCATACAAATATTCTTTTCTACTGTCAGGGTGGGAATCAGGTTATAAAACTGATAGATTAAACCAACTTTTCTTCTTCGGAAAATTGCAGCATCTGTGGCATTCAACCCGCCAATATCAACACCGTCTATCATTACCGTTCCCCTTGTGGGCTTGTCAACGCTCCCTAAAATATGCAAAAGAGTGGATTTCCCAGAACCCGATGCACCAACGATAGCCACAAATTCCCCCTTTTCAACAGAAAGGTCAATTCCCTTTAAGGCAGCAACTTCATTCCCGCCTTTTCCATATACTTTTTCAACGCCTTCACATTTCAGTATTTCCATAGCGGCCTCCATAGTTGTATTTTCCGCCTGTCTATCCCTGCGGTAATTCTATCGTACCAAAGCAAAGTGACATCTTAGTGACTGTAGAAACAAATTTCAAAACAGGCACCGCTTTCATGCAGGTTAAATGCACGGATAATCCCGTCCTGCATTTCAATAATCGCTTTCGACAGGGAAAGGCCAATTCCAATTCCCCCCACGCCGCCATTCTCCCCACGATAAAAACGTTCAAACAAATGCGGTAAATCTTCTTTTGCAAATCCATTACCCTCGTCCCATATCCGTATCTGCACGTATAATGGGTTCTTTTCATAAGAACAATGGACAGTTGCCCCCGCCACGGAATGTTCCATACAGTTTTTCATCAAATTTATAATCGCTTCCATTGTCCAATCTAAATCTGCAATAATCTCAATTTCACCCGCTTCCGGAATATCAACAGATATGCCCTTGTGCATCAACAGCTCCTGTAAGTTATCGGAAGCCAATGTAAGCAATGTGAAAACATCAACAGAACTTTGCTTCATGGAAAGTGTCCCTGCATCAATGCGTGACAGCAGTAGCAATGCTTCTTCAAGATGTGTAAGCCTGTCCAATTGCCTCCTGATCTGTCCCAGATAACTGATAGAAGGGTCCTCCTCCATCATCTGGGCAGAAAGGGAAATAGCGGTAATTGGGGTTTTAAGCTGATGGGCAATATTAGAGAGGTTATCGGCAAAATTGTTTTTCTCCTCCAAAGCGGCATCCCTTGTCTGGTAAAGGGCTGTAATGGTTTTGTATATCTCATCCTGCAATCCGGAAAACTCATCCTCTGATGTATCTAAAAGCAATCCCTGGCTTCCCGTATTCACTTTTTCCAAATAACCGGCCAACGTTTTTATCCGTGCTGTCCTGTTTTTATTCCACTGCCAGAGGGAAAAAAGGAATAGGGAACCTCCTGCAAAAACCCCAAAACTGGCACCCCAAAATACCTTCCCATTTATCCCAAAAAAATCCGACTGTTGGTAACCAAAAGACAGCAGGATATTTTCACCTGCAGATGCCGCGGGAGATGTGCTGTCCGATTTCAAAACTTCTAAAATGGCCTGTTTGCAGTCCGGGCGCTTTTCAAGGATCCCCCCACAGAAATCTCCTAATAGTTGAAATTGAAGGCAGCCATAATAATATGCCACCAAAAAAGTTATCAGGGAAGCTACGGTAAAGCTAACCGATAATACTGCAATAAATGCCAACTTGAAATTAGTCCCTTTCCTCATGGTTCCTCCTCCATACGGTAGCCAAAACTTCTAATGGTTTTTAGGCATAATGGCTGATGAAGTTTTTCCCGCAGACGTTTCATCGTCACTGTCAGGGTGTTGTCATTTACATAATTTCCATTGCTGTCCCAAATGTGCCCTAGCAGCCGTTCCCTTGTAACTGTTTTCCCTTTATTTTCCATTAACAGCAATAATAATTGATACTCTGCCTGGCTGACGCTTATTTCTTCCCCCTGGCAGGAAACCGTCATCCTGTTTTTGTCAATGGAAATAGGGCCGCAGGTGAGATACTGCCCTGATACATTCCCCGCCCTGCGGAGCAAAGCTTTCATCCGGGAATGTAATACATCTAATTCAAAAGGCTTCACAATATAGTCATCTGCCCCATCGCCAAAACCAGAAACAATGTCACTTGTATCATTTCGGGCAGTTATAAAAATAACCGGAAGCCCGTTCCATTTCGCCCTCACCCATCGGCAAAGGGCATCCCCCTTTCCATCAGGCATATTCCAATCAACCAGGACAATATCTGGTATGTGCCCCTCTAATGCACTTTTTGCTTCTTTTATCATCGGAAATACAAAAACCGCATAACCTTTTTGGCCCAAATACTCCTTTACAATCTCCGCTATATTTTTATCATCCTCTATATAGTAGACTTCTATCACCCTTATATATCTCCTTTCCAGAATGTTATCCCCATATCCCTTGGCTTCCCTGCATCCCATGCACAGCTTAAATGAATCCCCCTATCAGTAATAATTGTTTATTATAGCCCCTGGGCCAGGCTAAAACAAGTTTAAAGCCCTGGGAATAACTCTCTGCAAAAACCCAAAAACATTTTTATTGCTTTTTCTGTGCAGTAATGTTACAGTAACTTTATATCTATAGAATATCATACGTCTTTGTATATTATCTAACTCCTGGCCTGGCCGGGAATGCATGGGACAAGTCGCGCCCCAACACCACCAAATGGAAAACGTAACAGAAAAGGAGCCGCCATGGCAAACGAAAACAAAACAATCATCCCAAACCCCTTCCTCCGGGACAGCAGCAGTAAGCTGATCTTTGGGGATAACATCCTGTGCTCCCAATTCCTGCGGGACTATGCGGACATGGATATCCTGCGGAACGTCCAGCCAGAAGATATTGAGGACGTGTCTGAGCGTTATGTGCCGCTATACAGCACGGAAAGGGAAAGCGATACTGTAAAAAAAGTGAATATCGGCAGGTACCTGCCCCTGAAAGGGGACGGAAATCCACTGGAATCATCACTTTATATAGTATCACTTATTGAACACAAAACCAAAGTGGAGTATAATGTGAGTATGCAGATTCTCCGGTACATGATCCATATATGGGAAGACTACGAAAAGGAAATGGAAAAAAGGTATCCCCATATTAGCGCAAGGAAGGATTTCCGCTACCCTCCTGTTTTTCCTATTGTGTACTATGAGGGGGCAGGCAGGTGGGCAGCCCCCTGCGACCTGGCGGACCGGATACTCTGTAAGGAACTGTTAAATGGTTACCTGCCGCATTTTAAATACCAGGTGGTCAGGCTGCAGGACTACAGCAACGAGGAACTTTTAAGCCGGGGGGATGAAATATCCCTTGCCATGATGATAAACAAGATCAAAAGCCCGGCAGATATGGATGCCTTTGTCAGCCTGCCAGGCCATCGGCTGGACAAGATCCTAAAAGACACCCCGGAGTATCTCCTGAATATCATGTCCAAGCTGATGCGGGCCTTATTATACAACATGAACCTGGAAGAAGATAAAGTGGAAAACGCGGCGGCGAAAATTAAGGAGAGGAAAATGGGAAGGTTATTTGAAGGCGTAACATTTGACTTCCAGGCAGCCAAAAAAGAGTTTGAAGAATATAAGGCGAAAGGCGAGACTGAAATAGCAGCAAACAGGGCAATCGCCGAGGCCTTCAGGGCGGAAGCCGAGGCCTTTAGGGCTGAAGCCGAAACCTCCAGGGCGGAAGCGGAAGCTTTCAGGGCTGAAGCCGAAACCTCCAGGGCGGAAGCGGAGGCCTTTAGGGCTGAAGCCGAAATCTCCAGGGCGGAAGCGGAGGCCTTTAAGGCAGAAGCCGAAACCTCCAGGGCGGAAGCGGAAGCGGAGGCCATGAAAGCCGATGCTGTTGCAATAAAACAGGAATAGATGCAAAAGAAGCTGAAGAAAATACAATTGCTGCTAAATAGCACATTTTCTGTTAGCAAAGGGCTTTGCATTTACTGCAAAGCCCTTAAAAAGTTTCCCTGCCCGCATCAGGGTGCCGTCTCCGGGCAGCTTCTTTTATGCTATCTCTGCACCCTTGCCCCTGCACCGCCCATAATGGCTTCCACTTCTTTTTTGCTGGCCATGGTGGTGTCCCCCGGTGTGGTCATTGCCAGTGCGCCGTGGGCCGCCCCATAGTTTACTGCAATGCCCGCGTCCCCTGTAGCCATCAGCCCGTAAATCAGCCCGGATGCGAAGGAATCTCCCCCGCCTACACGGTCCATGATTTCCAGCCCTTTATAATCCTTTGCCTTGTAAATTTCCCCCTCTGCCCAGCAGATAGCGCTCCAGTCATTGACGGTGGCTGTCTTTACTTCCCGGAGGGTGGTTGCCACAGCCTTGAAGTTGGGGTAGGTTCTTGCCGCCTCATTGATCATCTTTTTATAGCCCTCCAGGTTCAGTTCCTTCAGGTCCGCATCGTTGCCTTCCACTTCAAATCCCAGGCAGGCGGTGAAGTCTTCCTCGTTCCCGATCATCACATCCACATATCCTGCAATTTCCCTGTTTACCTCCTGGGCCTTTGCCTGTCCGCCGATGGCGTTCCACATGGATGGGCGGTAATTCAGGTCATAGGAAACAATGGTCCCGTATTTTTTCGCTGTTTTGATGGCTTCAATTACAGTCTTGCAGGACTGCTCGGAAAGAGCCGCATAAATGCCCCCAGTGTGGAGCCAGCGCACTCCCAGCTTGCCGAAAATATATTCAAAGTCAAAGTCTTCCGGGGTTGCCTTGGAAATAGCGGTGTTGGCCCGGTCGGAACAGCCCACTGCCCCCCGGATGCCAAAGCCCCGTTCTGTAAAATTGATGCCGTTCCGGCAGGTACGCCCTATGCCGTCAGTCTTCATCCATTTGATCAGGGAGGTGTCCACCCCGCCCTGCATAATAAAATCTTCCATCAGCATTCCCACTTCATTATCGGCGAAAGCCGTAATGACAGCGGTGTTTAAACGGAAACATTTACGCAGCCCCCGGATTACGTTGTATTCTCCGCCTCCTTCCCAGGCCCGGAAACTTCTGGCAGTGCGGATCCTCCCTTCCCCGGGGTCTAAGCGCAGCATCACTTCCCCAAGGGATACCGCATCATATTTGCATTCATCTGCAGGTTTTAATTTGAAATCCATGGTTATTTTCCTCCCCTTTTCCTATTTCCGAATCTCAGCCGCCAGTTTCACCGCTTCCGCTGTGAGGCGTTCTATTTCGCCAAACTTTCCCTCTGCAACCAGGTCGCCCTTTACCATCCAGCTCCCCCGGAAGGAGGGTCACTATGGCCAGGCTGCTGATTGCTGAGGACGATCCTGAGATCGCCATGCTGGAGCGGGACTACAGCCACGTCACCCCCCACAACGCCGCCCCCACCACCGAGGGGGACCCCTCCATCCTGCGGGCGGAGAGCTATCAGGAGCTCGTCAACGCGCTGGTCTATCTGGTTAACCTGGGGGCGGAGCGGGGGACCATCCGGCTGTACACCGACTCGGAGGATGTGGAGGACTTTCTGTCCGACGCCTGTCTGGAGGTGGTACAGGAGGACCCCCTGGGGGCCTACTGTGTGGAATTTATTACCTACAGCGTGGACCCGGTGGTCACCTTCTCTCAGGCTGAGGTTGACATCACCTACCGCCGCACCCGGGAGCAGGTGGCCTCCATTGTTCAGGCCACCGGCGCCGCCGCCATCCGCAGCGAGCTGGGCACCGCCCTGACCTCCTTCGCCCCGGAGCGCACCCTGCGCATCCACTACTTTGAGGAGGACGAGGCCTTCATTCAGGACTTGGCTCGCCAGGCCTATTACGACGCCCCCGCCTTCGCTCTGGGGATGCCGGAGATCTCCGTGTCCATCTACCCCAACAGCGGCCGGCAGAGGATTGTGGAGATCACCCTCAACTACCCGCTGGACCACGCCGAGCTCCTGGCCCGGCAGAGCGAGCTGGCCGGGGCGGTGGACAAGCTGGCCCAGGAGCTGACCGCTCTCCCGGTCCGGGAGCGGCTCCAGGCCGCCGCCCAGGCCGTGCTGGAGGCGGGGGAGCTGGACCCCCTGGGGGGCTCCACCGCCTACGACCTCTTCATAGACGGCTCAGCCGACAGCGAGGGCCTCTCCCTGGCCTTCGCCGCCCTGTGCCAGGAGCTGAATCTGCCCTGTCACGTGGCCCAGGGCACCCTGGAGGGGGTGGACCATTTCTGGACCGTGGTCCAGACCGGTGAGGGCTGGCGGCACCTGGACCTGGCGGCCTCAGACGGGGAGGAGCTGCCACTATATACAGACCTCCAGCTCCAGGAGCTGGGCTATATGTGGGACTCCGCCACCCTTCCGCCCTGCGTTTGAGCTGCTAAATTCTTACTGTTTTGTTACATCCCTTGTCAACGGAGAAAAATTTGGGTATAATGGGGCCATGTTAATTTTGATCCCCATCTGTCCAGAAAGGAGCTCTCTCATGAAACGAACCAGACGATGGATCGCCGGTTTGATGGCCGCGGCCCTCATGACAGCCGCCTCTGTCTCCTGCGGCTTCGCCTCCTCCGCGGATACGTTTTTTGGCGAGTTCCGCATTGATGCCTCCGCCATTGACAAGCCGGAGCGGAGCATCTCCGTAGACATCTACCGCAGGGACGAGGACGGCCGCTTCCAGCTCGACACCAGCGGTGAATACGACTGCAAGCTCAACCGCGTCACCATCGACGCAGGCTTCTTTATCCAGGCCACCGAGGAGGGGGTCTGGGTGTCGGTGGACTACCTCACCGACATCAACGGCGACGGCGTCTACGAGCTTCTGGAGGGCGGAGACGAGCCCGTCTGGGACGTGATGGACACCGAGGGGGCGCTGGCCCGGCTCCAGCCCGAGGAGACGCCCCCCACCCTGGAGGTGGGACAGCCCTACATCCTCTCCCCCGAGCTGCTGGTCTACCGCAGTCAGCTGGCGGTCCGGGACCGGTCGGCCAGCGGAGACCACGCTCTGGACGACGGCCTGGAGACCATTTTCTGGCAGGAGTTCCCCCTGTGCATGATTAAGCTCCACCGCGCCGACCCCGAGGACGGCCAGGACCGCACCCAGACCTACTATCTGCAAATTTACAACGATGTGCTCATCCCCTTCGACGTCTCCCCTGACGACTGGTACTACGACGCGGTGTCCTTCGGCCTGTCCCAGGGCTACTTCGCCGGGGGGGACGACGGCTACTTCTTCCCTGACGACTACCTTCCCCGGGCCCAGATGGCCCAGGTGCTGTGGGCCATGTCGGGCTCCCTGGAGGCCGATCAGACCCGACTCTCCTTCACCGATGTCTCCCCCGACGACTGGTTCCACGCCGCCGTGGCCTGGTGCCTGCAGGAGCGTCTGATTTCCGGCTACACCCCCGAGACCTTCGACCCCATGGGCCTTCTGTCCCGGGAGCAGATGACGGTCATCCTACACAACTACGCCCGCTATCTGGGTGCCACCCTGCGCTCCAACGCCGACCTGTCCCGCTTCTCCGACGGGGACAGCGTCTCCAGCTGGGCCGTGGACAGCGTGAAATGGGCTGTGACCAACGGGCTGATCTCCGGCTCCGACGGCGCTCTGCGCCCCCAGGACATGGTGACCCGGGCCGAGCTGGCCGCCCACCGGGTCACCGTGGCCGCCCTGTTCGTGACCTTGCTGGTGGTGGCCCGGGGGGCCATATTGGGGAACCTGGAGTATACGCTGATTGCCGTGCTGATTGTGCTCTCGCTGACGGTGGCGCTGGACCTGTTCCTCAGCGAATACCTGCTCTACCGCTATGACCGGGCGGACCAGCTGGACGAAGGCGGGGAGGGGTAACTATGCCGGACTTCGAGTGCAGGCTGAAAAAGTACCGCCAGCTCAAGGAGCTGACCCAGGAACAGCTGGCCCAGCAGGTGGGGGTGCGGAGGGAGACCATCATGCGGCTGGAGAAGGCCCAGTATAACCCCTCCCTCAAGCTGGCGGTGGACATATCCCGGGCGGTGGAGGCCCCCATTGAGGATATTTTTATCTTCCCGTGAACAGGAGAGACCCCCGGGCCGCGGCCCGGGGGTCTTGCGCAGAAAAGGAGGTGAGCCGGAGCGCTGCCGCTCCGGCTCAAAAAAGGATGGAGGATAGAATGAAAAAGAAAAGCGTCTCTTGCAAGTATTAGAATACCGGGCAGTCGTTACAAAAGTTCGCGCTCATTTGTTACAAAAGCATTAAATCTTCCCGGAGAGAGGGGATTATTTGTTGCTTTTTGGAAGCTCGTCCAATGCCAGGCAAAAATCAAAGCGTTCCGTTCCGTCCCCGCCCTCGCCCCGGGCGAAAAGCTGGCCGTCCTGGACGGCGGTGTCCACCCACAGGGTTTCGCCCGCCTGGCACTCGCTGACATAGCCGATCTGGAAGGAGCGCACAAACTTCCCCCGGCCCAGCCGCTCCAGGTGGAGGCTGTCGCAGGCGAAGTCGGCGTAGTGGGCGTTGTTCACGTGGCCGTTGATGTCGGTGTCGGAGTAGCCCAGCTCCCGCCGGACGCGGGCGTCAAACTGCCCGGGCATGGCCGGGCGGCGCAGCTTGACGGACTTACACAGCCCGCCGCCGTCTGTGCCCTGGAACTCCGCCAGGTTTTTCATGCGGAACAGCTTATGCTCGTCCGCGTCCACCATCACCCACACCGAGGTGCCCTGCCCGATGGGCTTCCCGTCCCGGAACAAATCAAAATCCCGGTAGGAGGAGGCCCCGGACGCCCCCCGGTGCCAGGTTTTCACGGTGATGAGCTGGTTCCAGCGCAAAGGGGCGTCCAGCTCCACCCAGTTGCGGGTGACCATCCACAGGCAGTTATACTTTTCCTTGATCTGGGGGCCGGCCACCCCCAGCTCCAGCGCCGCCTGGGTGGCGGCCTCCTGGAGGTAGCCCAACACGGCCGACGGGCGGCACTGGTTGAACAGATCCACGTCCCGGGAATCCACCCGGAAGTCCGTTTCATAAAAGGTGCTCAAGGGTTATTCCTTCTTTCCAGGAATGGTGAGGGTGTCCCGGGCGCACAGGGCGTCCAGGTCGTCGGGGGTGGCGGCGCCCAGGCGCAGGGCCGCGCCGCATTGGGCGCACACCAGATCCACCGAGGAGTAGCCCACCCGCACGCCGTAATCCGGCGATCCGCAGGCGCATTTCACACCGCCCCGGGCGGCGATGTCCTTCAGCTCGCCCAGCACCTCGCCCATGACCGCCTCGTTGAGGAAAGCGCCCCGGTTTTCCGTCTGGTCGTCCAGCCGCAGTTTGTCCACCGCCGCCTCCAGCTTTTCCATGGCCTGGAACACCGGGCCCTCCTCGCCGATGTAGCAGCACCCCAGCCCCGACGCGGGGCAGGACAGGGCCAGCAGCTTTTGGCGCAGCAGTGCGGCGTTGGCGCACACCGCCCGGTGGTCCCGGGCGCAGAACAGGCAGGGCACGGTGGCCTCGCAGCGGTCCCCCAGCTGGCGGAAGGCCAGCTCCGACTTGCCGCAGGGGCAGGGCAGGACGTTGTCCCCGGCGGCGAGCTGAAAGGCGGTGCGGGAGGCGATGACCGCCTGGCCGCACACGGGGCAGATGTATCCTATGGTACGCTTTTCCTCTGGCATCGGCTTGTTCCTCCCCAAACATTACGAAGGGTATTATATCACGATCTTCCCCGTTTTTCCAGAGACAAGGCCGTTTTTGTTGTCAGATTTTTCTCAATGTATGAATTTCCTTTCACAGCGCAAACTAACGGCAAATCCTGTGCGAACGAAAGGAAGTCACTTCCATGGAAAATCGCAAGCTGGGGCGGCAGACCTTCCAGCCCGGGTCGCCCCCCGTCATCATCGGCCACGGCTCCGCCGCGGGCAAAAAGGAGGCCGAGGGCCCCCTGGGGCGGCATTTCGACCACACCTGCCAGGACGACGCCTTTGGGGAGGAGACCTGGGAGAAGTCCGAATCCGCCATGCAGCAGCTGGCCCTGGTGTCCTGGCTGATGAGCGGGGATGTGTTCCCGCTCATCAAACGCCGGAGCCCCGACCGCATTCGTCCCTATTCCCTTCGGATACACCTGGTGGAGGCGGACAGGGTGCGAACGCCCATGGAGTACGGCGGCACGACCTTCCCCAGCATCACCAACGGGAAGAATCCCGACACGGGGAACCGCATCTTTGACGGTGTGGAGGTGGACGCCA
>OFGE01001842.1_pt1 | contig 17188 bp, 6 predicted proteins | sample 1521681 | NCBI WGS metagenome assembly OFGE01 (sample SAMEA3504093, study PRJEB24116) | mouse gut metagenome | biome: mouse gut; feature: mouse-associated habitat; material: faeces | place: Denmark | collected 2011
GGAAACGGGCAGGTCACCTGGAGCATTAAGGCGGGCGGGACCAGCGCCGGAATTGACCCGGCCACAGGCGTTCTCACCATCACAGGTACCGGGTCCGTCACGGTCGAGGCGGTACGGACGGTCTCCAACTACGCGCCCGCAACAGATAGCTGGACCTTTACTGTGAAGCCAAAGCCGGTTGTGGCGGAGGTGACCATTGCTGCGAAGGTCTACGATGGAACCACAGCCGTTGACAATGCCGCGATTGCGGCGGCGGTGAAGGCCAGCGATTTGGTGGACCCTGCCGACAGCATCACAATCAGCGGGCTGACGGGCACCTACGAGGACCCCAATGCAGGAACCGGCAAGACGGTTACACTGAACAGCTCTGGCGCGTCTGTGACTGGAGACACCAGCAAGTACACCATCAGCTATCCCGCCACAGCCAAGGGCGATATCAACCCCAGGGTAGTTACTGTGACCGTTACTCTGTCCGGCAACGACTTGCAGACGGATAGCTCTGCTACCCCGCCCTATTTCTACAACTATGACGGCACAGATAAAATCCCCAATGTGACCGTCAAGGCGGACGATAATAACGCGGTGCTGACAGACAGCGATTACGGTGTGAACATCACCGGCAACAGAAATGTTGGCAACGCGACTGTGACCGTCACCGCAAAGGCGGGCGGCAACTATACGTTTACAGACGAAACGGTACAGTTCGCCATCAAGAAAGCCAGCGCGGTGCTGACCTCGAGCCCCCAGGCCAATCTGCTGACCTACAACGGAACAAAGCAGGAGCTGGTGACGGCAGGTACGGCCACCGGCGGCACGGTGGTGTATTCTGACACTGGCGCAGATGGTTCTTATTCGGAAACCATCCCCGAGGGCAAGGACGCGGGCACATACACCGTGCATTACATGGTAAAGGGCGACGCGAACCACGAGGACACCACGCCCAGTTCGTGGTCCGTGACCATCAATCCCAAGGAGATTACGCCCGCTATTACGTTGGCTCAGGATTCCTACGTGTATGACGGCGATCCGAAAACCCCTGGCGTCACTGTCAAAGATGGTACGGATACGATTGATGATGCGGAGTACAGCGTATCCTACCGCGACAACACCAACGTCGGTAGGGCCACGGTCATCGTCAGTGACAACAACGGCGGCAACTACATCGTAAACGGTACGGCCACCTTTGAGATCACAAAGAAAGCGCCCACATTTACGGCTCCGGTGGGAATCACCGGCTTGCAGTACAATGGTGAGGCGCAGGAGCTGGTCACGGCTGGCGTTTGCCATGAAGGCACTGTGGAATACTCGCTGAACGGCGGGAATTATTCCACCGCCATCCCTGTGGGAACGGCGGTTGGCACGTACACCATTGACTACAAGGTGCTGGGCGACGCCAACCACAGTGATACGGGCCCGGTGCAGCTGACGGTGGAGATCGGTAAAAACAAGGTGACAAATCCCACCATCACGTTGTCTCCCCCCCAATTTACGTACAATGGTAACCCTCAGGAGCCGGCCATCACCGTCCTCGACAACAATCAGCGTGAGATCCCGAAGCATGAGTACACGAAGACGATTACCGGCACTAAGAGCAACAATATGGTGGATGTGGACACCTACACCGTTACCATCACCACGCCGTTAACCTCCAATTATGTCATTACCACCGATGGTACGACCAACGTCCGGACCTTCGAAATCGTTCCGGCGGACCAGGAAAGCATTTCCATCACCGGTACCAAGGCCCAGGTCCACTACGGCGATACCATCCAGCTGGGCGTGTCGGGCGGCACCGGTGTTGGGACGATTGCCTGGGAGATTGAGGCGAATGATGGCAGCACAGTCTCCAGCACGATCAGCGCGACCGGTCTGCTCACCGTGACAGATGTAGGCGGACCCTACACTGTCACAGTGACCCGTACCAAGCCCAACTACGGCACCGTATCCGCCAAGTGGGAGTTCAGCGCGGGCAAGAAGCCGGTGACGGCGGAAGTGACCATTGCGCCGAAGACCTTTGATGGGACCACAGGTGTTAACGATCCCGACATTACGGCGGTTGTGAACGCCAGTGATCTGGTCAGTGGTGACTCTATCACCATCAGCGGCCTGAAGGGCACTTATGACAGCGTCAGCGTTGGCACGAAGACGGTCACACTGAACAGCGGCAATGTGACAGTCATCGGTACCAATTCGGAGAAGTATGACATCACCTATCCCAAGACTGTCCCCGGAGCTATTCTGTCGGCGGCGGCCACAGTGGCTACTGCCCCAACTCCTAACACCCTGACTTACGATGCCAGCAAGGCCCAGGAGCTGGTCACGGCGGGTACTGCGACGGGCGGCACCATGGTATACTCTCTGGACGGCACCAATTTTACCGCCGCCATCCCCAAGGCCAAGGAGGCTGGCAAGCACACGGTCTGGTACAAGGCCCAGGGTGACAGCAACCACACGGACAGCGCGGTTGATACTGTGGAAGTGACTATCAGCCGGCAGACCGTGACGCCCCAAATTGAGCTGACGCCCCCCAGCGCACAGTACGACAGCAATGTGAAGCGTCCCGAGGTCATTGTTAGAGACGGTGCAAACAACGTTATTCCGGAGAGCGAGTATCATATCACCTATGTGTCCGATAACGGCGAGAACTGGACGGACCAGGGCACGTATGAGGTCAAGGTCGAGAATACCGCCGGCGGAAACTATGTTGTTGAGGCAGCCACAAAGGACTTTACCATCAGCACATCGGCCCAGGCTCCGCTGGAGATCGTCAACAAGCCCGGCCTCGTCTACTACGGCAACACCTTCACCTTGAGCGCAGTAGGCGGCTCCGACAACAGCACGGTCACATGGGACAGTAGCGATGACACGATTGCCGACATCGACGACAACGGTTTTGTGACCATCAAGGGGGTAGGCCCCGCCATAATCACCGCCACCAAGCCGGGCGGCGGCAACTATGACACGGTGACAGCAACCTATCCGCTCAACGCGCTGCAAAAGCCGGTCACGGCCATTGTCACCGCAGACGACAAGGTGTATGACAGCAAGGCGGACGCCAACCTCCACGTCACATGGGAGAAGGGCGCTCTGGTCGGGGATGACGAGATCGAAATCGAAACCCTGACGGGAACATTTGCAGACGAACATGTCGGGACAAATAAAAAGGTAACTTTCATCTGTGAGTTTGTTGCTGATACGACCTATGACAAGTACGACATCACCGTCCCGCCCGACACCACCGCGTCCATTTTCAAGGCGGACGCCACTGCACCGGCACTGACGGCAAATGATCGTGTGTACGATGGCATGTCCCAGGACCTTGTGAGAGGCGGAAACGAAAATACTACCCTCTATTCCAGTTCCAGAGACGGCGTATATACCGCGACAGTGCCCACCGGAACCAACGCGGGAACTTACACGGTCTGGTACAAGGAAAAGGGTGACGCCAACCACAACGATTCCGAGCCCCAGTCGATCCAGGTGACCATCAGCAAGAAAACGCTGACGGCGGACGCCGCGAATACCACCCTGTCCGGCAACGACTTGCAGGCGGACACCGATGGAACCTATTACTATACGTATGACGGAAGCGAGAAAAAACCTTCCGTTATCATCAAGGAAGGTTCGGCGGTAATTCCGGCCGGCGAGTACACGGTCAGCTACAGCGACAATAAGAACGTAGGCAACGCCACTGTCACCATCACGAATAACGAAGGCGGCAACTACATCGTCAGCGGCAGCGTAACATTCGAGATCCGCAAGGGCGGCGCAGAGCTGGCCACCTCCCCTCAGGCCAAAGACCTGACCTACACCGGACAGGCACAGGAGCTGGTGACCGGAGGCACCGCGACGGGCGGTCATATCGAGTATAAGCTGGATGGCGTCGATTGTGGTGAAGACATTCCCAAGGCGACCAATGCAGGAACTTATACGGTGACCTACAAGGCAGTCGGCGACGATAACCATGAGGACAGCGCAAAGGTTGGCTCGGTTACCGTGACCATCAAGCCGAAGGAAGTTATCAGTCCGAAGGTTACAGTGTCCGGCACCTATACCTACGATGGAAACGAACAGGAGCCGGGTACCGCCAATGTCAAGGTGGAGGACGGCGGCAACACCATCCCCGACACCGAGTACACCCTGTCCTACCGCGACAACACCAATGCCGGTACGGCGACGGTCATCATCACCAACGCCAACGGCGGCAACTACATCGTAAACGGTACGGGGACCTTTGAGATTGCGAAGGGCACCGCATCGGTGACGACGGAGCCAACGGGCTTGGAAAATCTGCCCTACAACGGCACTGAGCAGGTGCTGGCTGAGGCGGGCACTGCCTCCAACGGTACGATGGTTTACGCTCTGGCTGAGGACGGCCCGTATACTCCGGCCATTCCCACAGCAAAAGATGTGGATGCTTACACCGTCTGGTACAAGGCTCAGGGCGACGACAACCACAATGACAGCGAAGCAAAATCGGTAACTGCTTCCATTATCGTCAACAATGTGACCGCGCCTATTATCAAGATAACACCGGAAAAGGCGACGTTCAACGGAGAGAAGCAGGAGCCCACAGTCACTATCAAGGACAACAATAGCGGTCTTGTGATCGACGGCAGTGAGTACACAGCGACATGTACTACTGACCTGACAAGTGTAGGTACGCACACTCTGACCATTACCGGTACAGGTACCCACTACAATTTTACCGCCAGCGTTGACTTTGAAATCCTCCCGGCGGACCAGAAGCCTCTGACCATCACCGGCACACGGGAGCGGGTCTACTACGGCGACACCATCCAGCTGGGGACCACCGGCGGTGACGGGGCAATAGACTGGACGGTCAGCGACAGCTCGATTGCCCGCATTACCAACGGACTGCTTGAAATCACCGGCGTGGGTTCTGTCACGGTCACAGCCACCAGCACCAAACCCGGCTATGCCGACCAGACCGCCACCTGGGCACTCTACGCGGAGAAGAAGCCGGTGACAGCCGTTGTGACAGCAGAGCCAAAGACCTATAACGGCGACAAAACTGCCACCGTTACCGCTGTGCTGAACACCAGCGATTTGGTGAACGGCGATGTTGTCAAAATTACTTTGGCGGGCAACTTCGAGGACCCCAACGCCGGAACGGGCAAGAAGGTGACGGTTGACAGTTCCAATCCGGACTTTACTGGCAGCACTGGTCATGAGAACTACCTCATCACCTACCCCGCCACTGCCACCGCGTCGATTTTCAAGGCGGATGTAGACGGAACAAAGGTGATTACTCCCACGGCGGCGGCTGATCTGGAGTACACCGGCCTTCCCCTGACACTAGTGGACACAGAGGGGTCCTCACCGGACGGCATCATGGAATACTCGCTGGACGGCAAGTCCTACACCGCCAGCCTCCCCACCGGCACCAGCGCAGGCGACTACGATGTCTGGTACCGCGTGAAGGGCGACGGCAACCACAACGACACCGCAGGCACAAAGCTGGGAACAGTGACCATCGCCCCGCAGACTGTGACCAACCTCACCATTGAGTTCAACCCCAGGGGGGCTTCCTATGACGGCAAAGAGCATAAACCGACGGTCACGGTCAAGGACAACAACAAGCGCGTGATCCCGGCAACAGAGTACACCGTCGATTACGGGACCGGGGACTGGACGAAAGCCGGAGACTACGAGGTCAAGGTCACTGAAAAAGGTGGCGGAAATTATACCTTCACCGAGGCAAAAAAGACATTCACCATCCTCGTAGCGGGGCAAAGCCCGCTGTCGATCACGAATAAGCCCGGAAAGGTCCAGTACGGAGACAGCTTTACCCTCAGTGCGGTGGGCGGTTCCATAACAGGGGCTGTGGCGTGGGCGAGCAGTGACCCGCAGGTTGCCTCCATTAACGACAGCGGCCTGGTAACTGTCCACAAGTCCGGCTCGGTTACGATCACGGCAAAAAAAGTGGCTGACGGCAACTACGGCGAGGTTTCGGACACCTGGTCGTTCAGCGCGGAAAAGAAGCCTGTCACGCCCATCGTGACCGCCAGGGACAAGGTGTATGATGAAACCAACAGCGCCGATTTGGTTGTCAGGTGGAAAGACGGCGACCTGCTGAATGGTGACACCATCAACCTTGATGGCATTTTGACCGGCAAGTTCAGCGACGCTAATGTGGGAACGAACAAGACCGTCACCGTTACCGGTTCCCTCCCCAGCGACGACCGGTACGACATCAAATTTCCCCCGTTCCCGACAGCCTCCATCACCCCGAAGGCCGCCAGTTTGACAGGAGCGACAAATCCTGAGTTGACCTACGACGGCAATCCTCAGCCTCTGGTCACCGGCGTCACGGCGACAAACGGTACCCTCGCCTATTCCCGGAACGGAGCCTACTATATCCTGTCCGTTCCCAAGGAGACTAACGCGGGTACCTACACCGTCTGGTACAAGGCCCAGGCCGATGCCGACGGCAACTACAAGGACAGTCCCGCAGTTTGCGTGGAGGTGACCATCAAGCCGAAAGAGGTGACAAATCCTGAGATCGATCTGTCCCCCAAGACCTTCGACTACGACGGCACCGCGAAGGAGCCCGACGTGGTGGTCAAGGACGGTAATGTAGAGATTCCGGCCAGCGAGTACACGGTGAAGTACAGCAACAACACAGCGGTGGGCACCGCCAAGGTCACCATTACCGACAACCCCGGCGGGAACTACAACATCACAGAGAAGACCGTAAACTTCACCATTAAGGCTGGAGCCCCCGCGCTGACGGCTGAACCCGAGCCGAGGCCCCTGACCTATAACGGGCGGGAACAGACCCTTGTGACACGCGGCACCGCAGTCAATGGCCACATGGAGTATTCCTTTGATGAGTACGACGACTACGGCACGGCGCTCCCCAAGGGAACTGATGCGGGCATTTACGAGGTCTGGTACAAGGTCGTGGGTGACGACGGCACCGAAACCATTCCGGAATTGGTGATTGCGGAAATCCTGCCGAGAACGGTTATCCCTACGGTCACAGTTAATCTGTCAAGCGACCCGCTTCCGTACACCGGCCGTCCGCAAAAGCCCCCCGTGACTGTGATTGTGGAGGGCAAAACGCTTACGAACAATATTGATTACACCACCACCTACAGCAATAATACCAATGTGGGCACGGCAACGGTCAATGTGCAGAGTGTGAGCGGAGGGAATTACCAATTCTCTGGCACGGCAACATTTGAGATTGCTAAGAGCAAGGCGACATTTGCAGTAGAGCCAGAGGGCAAGACAGGCTTGGTCTACACCGGAGAGCCTCAGGAGCTTATCCAAGAGCTTACAGGCATGTCTCTGGATGGGATTGTGGTCTATTCGCAAGATCTTGTCACGTATTCCGCCGAAATCCCCACCGGGACAAATGTACGCACCTACAGAATTTATGCCAAGGTGCTGGGCGATTCCACGCACGAGGACAGTGACCCCATCAGAATCAGTGCAACCATCGGTACGAACGTTGTGACCAACCCGAAGGTCACCCTGTCCCAAAACAGCTTTAAGTACGACGGGACCGAACACAAACCCACCGTCACGGTAACCGATGACAGCGGCAATGTAATCCCGGCTAGTGAGTACGATACGGCCTACAGCGACAACGTACAAGTAGGCGAGGCCACCGTTGCCATCACGAGCAAAGGGAACAATTACAGCTTTACGGCATCGGCTCACTTCCAGATTACCGGCGCGGACCAGCCCATCCTGACCATCACCGGCAAGCGGGACAGCGTGGTCTACGGTGATACCCTCTACCTGGGCGCCACCGGCGGAACCGAAGCGGTGAACTGGAGCAGCAATGCCCCGGACGTTGCCGCCATCGACAGCAGTACCGGCGTGGTGACCACCAGGAAGTCCGGCAGCGTCACGATTACAGCCACCTCCGGAAGTCTGACCGACACCTGGACCTTCACCGTGGCCCCGAAGCCCGTCACCGCCGTTGTGATTGCCGCAGAGAAGCCCTATGACACCAACACGGCCGCCACATTGACCGTCATTCTCAGCGGTCTGGTTGCAGGTGACAACGTTACCAGCGTGACCGCCACGGGACATTTCATGGACGCGAACGTGGGGACGAACAAGACCGTCATTATTGACAGTCTGACGATCCCGGACAGCGTCAAGGAAAAATACACTGTCACGGCTTCACCTACCACCACGGGCACCATCAGCCCGGCGGCGGCAGAGGTGACAGATGCGCCCAAAGCTGTTACAGGTCTGACTTACACCGGCAGTCCGCAGGCCCTGGTGACCGGCGGCACGGCGGATGGCGGCAATATGATGTATTCGCTGGATGGCGGTGACTACAGCTACAACCTTCCCACGGCTGCGGACGCAGGCAGCTACACCGTCTGGTACAAGGCCGCCGCCACTGATGGCAACCACACGGACAGCGTGCCGGTAAGGATGAATCCTGTGACGATTTCCGCGAATACGGATGCGCCTAACGTCCAATGCTCACCGCCTGCCATTCAGTACGACGGCACGGAAAAGACCCCTACCGTCACTGTGACAGACTCCAGGGGCGGTATCATCCCGGAGAGCGAGTACACAGTAACGCTTCCTTCTCCCCGGATCGCGGTGGGCAAATACACCGTCACCGTCACAGACAACCCGGGCGGCAACTACCAGTTTACCTCTCCTGTAACCGGCACCTTCGAGATCGTGGCCTCCAGCCAGAATCCCCTGTCCATTACCGACAAGCCTGCTGATATCCGCTACGGTGATACGTTCAACCTGAGCGCGACAGGCGGTTCCGGCAGCGGCGCGATCCACTGGAGCATCAAGGAGAGCAACGGTGTCGCTGAGATTGATGAGAAGAATGGCACTGTAACCGTAACAGGCGTCGGTGGCTTCACTGTGGAAGCCTACCGGGAGGCTGCGGACGGCTACAGCAACTCCAACACAGACAGCGTACTGTTTACCGCAAAGCCGAAGCCCGTGACCCCGGTGGTGACCATCAAGCCGAAGAACTACGACGGCAATATCCATGTTGCCGCTGACGCGATCACAGTGACTGTGAGGCCCGGCGATCTGGTCAGCGGTGACTCCATCGCCATCAACGGTTTGACGGCCTTTTATGACAGCGCCAACGCCGGTACAAACAAGATGGTCATGTTGGATTATACCGGTGTGGCAGTCAGCGGCACTAACTCAGGCCGGTACGTCATCAACTGGCCCGACAGCGTCACAGGGACGATTGACCGGGTGGACGCCAAGCTGGCAAGCGCACCGAGGGGCGCTGACCTGACTTACATCCCCGGAACTGCGCAGGGCCTCATTGCTACTGGAACTGGCACCACAGTAAATAACATCGGCACGGTGGAGTACAGCACGAGCCAGAATGGCGTTTACTCGACGGCCATCCCCACCGGCACCAACGCCGGAACGTACACCGTCTGGTACAAGGTAGCGGACAGCGTGAATTACACCGGCATCGCCCCGGCGTCCATCGAAGTGGAGATCAAGAAGGCGGATCCGCAAATCAATGGAAGTCCCTCGGCGTCTGGTACGGCGGGACAGCAGTTGAAGGACATTCGCCTGGATGGCGGCGCAACCAATACATCAGGTGGCACCTTTGTCTGGGAAAATCCTGAAACCGTGGTTGTTGCTGGAGAGAGCTATAACGTAATTTTCAAGCCCAATGATGATGCCAACTACAACACGGCCACAATCCAGGTCCAGGTAACGCTGACAACCACCAACGGCATAAGCCTTCCTCCGCCCGCATCCACGAACGCCACTCCGCCGCAGACGGCCGCCCAGGACGGCACAGCAAGCGCCGTTGTGAGCGCTGCGGAGGGCGACAAGCTGGTGCAGGAGGCGGTGAAAAACCAGAGCCAGACCATCGTGATCAAGCCGGAGATCACCGGCGATGTGACCAAGGCGCAGGTGTCCATCCCGGCCTCTACGGTGGACCAGATCCAGAGCAAGACCAACGCTACCCTTACCGTCTCCACGCCCATCGCCGATGCGGCGATTCCCCGTGAGGCGCTGGATGCCCTGGCCAGCGCGGGCGGCGACGTCAGCGTAACGGCCGAGCAGGTGGGGCAGTCGGTCACATTCACCCTGGCCGCAGGCGGCGAGAGGGTGGAGCAGATTCCCGGCGGCCTGACCCTCACCATCCCGGCGGAGAACGCCGGTCCCGGCACCGTGGCGGTGCTGATCCATGAGGACGGCGCCCGGGAGATCCTCCAGCGGAGCATAGCGGAAGACGGCAGGATGAGCATACCGCTGAACGGTTCCGCCAAGATAGAGATCGTGGACAACAGCAGGACGTTCTCCGACGTGCCCGCCGCCAACTGGGCCTCCGAGGCCGTGACCTTCGCCGCCGCCCGGGAGCTGTTCAGCGGCACCAGCGAAACGACGTTCAGCCCGGACGAAACCATGAGCCGCGCCATGCTGGCCACCGTGCTTTACCGGCTGGAGGGCCAGCCGGAACAGACGGCGGCAAGCGCGTACAGCGACGTCAGCAGCGACGCCTGGTATGCGGACAGCGTCGCCTGGGCCGTGGAGAACGGCATCGCAAGCGGCTATGGGGACGGCCAGTTCGGCCCCAATGACAGCGTTACGCGGGAGCAGTTTGTCGTGATGCTCTGGCGGTACATGGGAAGCCCCAAGGCAAGCCGCCGGGACCTGGAGTTCGCGGACGCGGACCAGGTCAGCGATTACGCCCAGGAGGCGTTGTGCTGGGCCGTAGAGAACGGCGTCCTGAACGGCAACGACAGCGGCCAGCTTGTTCCGGGAGGAACCGCGACCCGTGCCGAAGCGGCGCAGATGCTGAAGAACTTCATGGAAAACATCTAAAGACAGACATGAGGCGCCCCCTGATGCAGGAAAATAAACTGCATCAGGGGGGCCGCAATCTGGCGGAATAGACTGCGGCTGCATTTCCTTTTTGCCCGCCAGATTATTTTAAAATTTGAAAGGAGAGACATCCACTATGCGTAAACGTTTCCTGTCCGGCGGGATGGCGCTGCTGCTGTGCTTCCTGCTGCCCGCCGGCGCGGCGGCAAGCGCTTCCGATTTTTCTGATGTCAGCAGCGGCGACTGGTACTACGATGCGGTAACCTGGGCGGTCCAGAACGACATCACCACCGGCACCAGCGCCTCCTCCTTCTCCCCCGGCGACACCTGCAACGCCGCCCAGATCATCACCTTCCTCTGGCGGGCGGCCGGAAAACCGGCTTCCTCTATTTCCAATCCCTTCCGGGACGTTTCCTCCGGCGATTACTATTATCGTCCCGCCCTGTGGGCCAGCGAAAAGGGCCTGGTTTCCGGCGACCGCTTCCACGGGGAGGCGGACTGCACGCGGGCCATGGCCGTGACCTTCATCTGGAAGGCGAAGGATATGCCCTTTTCCATGTCTCCGGCCAGCTTTTCCGACGTTCCCGTTGAAAATCTCCAGCTGTCCATACCGGTGTCCTGGGCCGTGGAGAACGGCGTCACTACCGGCACCGGCGGCGGCGCTTTCTCCCCGGACAAGACTTGCACCCGCGCGGAAATCGTGACGTTCCTCCTGCGCGCGTTCGGCGGCGGGAGTTCCGGCGCGGAAATCGCTCCCCAGGACAGCCGCTGCGCGGAGCTGCTCCGGCTGATCAACGCGGAGCGGTCCGGCGCGGGGCTCAAGCCGCTGGAAACCATGGACCAGCTGGACCAGGCGGCCGGGCTTCGGGCTGACGACATCTCCAAAGGCTTTTTTGAAAACCGTCCCGACGGGAGCAGCTGGGAGTCCGTACTGGACACCGCCGGCGTCGCCGCGGCGCAGGTCCATGAAAGCATTCTGGGCGGCAAGGGCGACGCGGCAGGAACCTTTGCCACGGCGATGAACACCGAAGAGGCATTCGCCGCCATCATGAGCGAAGCGTACACCCATGTCGGGATCGGATACACCCATCGCGCCAATGGCTACGGCGGGTATTCGGACTTCTGGTCGCTGCTGTATATCACCGGAAAAACGGGTCCGTCCGGCGGCGGCCCCTCCTCTCCCTCCACCGGGGATCCCGGCAGCAGCTCCTCCTTTACGCCGGTGCCCATGGAAAAGCTGGCAAACCGGAAGAGCCTGCAAAAGAAGGCCACCGACGAGCAGCTGGCCCAGGCGTACGATGTGGCGCTGGAGATCGTGACGCCGCTGGCCGGGCTGTCCCGGACAGAACAGCTCCAGGGCATCGCCTCCGCCGTCCGGGAGCGGTTTGACAGCGGTATGGAGTATTCCATGTCCTCGTCCAACTACAACGATCCGTATGGCTACTTCATTCTCGGCTCGGCCTCCTGCGCCGGGTGCACCAGGGCTACCGGGCTGTGCTTGAACATTCTGGGGATTCCCTATGAGCATGTCAACGAGGGCGAATATTCCCACCAGTGGTGCCGGGTGAACGTGGACGGCGTCTACTGGATCTGCGACGCCTACGGCCTCTACTGCGGCCCGGAACCGGCGCCGTATGCCCACCCCAATTTCTGATTTTGGCAAATTCACAAAAGGCTCCAGAGCGCTTTCCCGCGGTTGTATCTTCCCCTCCCGTGCTATCATGGAGGAAAGTGGAGGTACGGCCAGGGGGCAATATCCAAAAGGCAGGCATCCCCGGCAGGGATGCCTGCCTTTTGCCGGAATGATTGGAATTCATAGAATCTGTAAATCGCCGCCGTGTGATAGCCGATCCTCTCGGCAGCCTTTGCCGCCGAATTGTGGGGCTTCTCAATTTCTGCCCGTTCGCTTGGCTCGAGATAGCGGAATTTTCGGCCCATGTTCCCCGTCCTCCTTTCCCCAAAGGCATAAAAAAACAGAAGTGCGTCGAGCTCTTTCGAGCTTTCGCACTTCAATGGTAAATCAACAGTATTTCTTGACAACATAGCAAAAATGTATTATTGTATTTAGGGAAAAACTGCCGCGCGTTTTCTTCTCTGCATGGAATAAAAGACACGGACAGGTGAACGGAAAATGGTAAACTTTGTCGTTGTATTGGAATGCCTGGGGATATGCCTGACCCTGGCGGCCCTGCTCCTCCTGATCGGCGGAGACGGAGCCAGGGAGCAGAAGCTCCTTATTTTCATCATGTGCGGCTCGCTGGTGCAGAACGTGGGCTATCTGCTGGAGCTGACCGCCCCCACCGTGGAGGCCGCCATGACGGCGGTGACGGTGGAAAACGTGGGCTCCGCCTTTGTCCCGCTGTGTTACTGCTGGTTTACCTACAGCTACTGCTATACGCCTCCGCCGAAAAAACTGCTGTACGCCCTTGGCGTGGTCAACTTCTTCGTGTTGCCGACGGTCTTTTTTAATTGGAACGGCCTCTTCTACCAGGACGTTCAATGGATGTCCGCCGCGGACGGATTTCACTACGTCAATATTTCCTACGGCCCCCTGTATACCTTTTTTATGATGACCCGCATCGTGATCCCCTACGTTCTCTCCATACATACCTTGGTGCGGGCGGTGCGCCTCCGCTCGGACCAGCAGGTCAACCGCCAGTATTGGACGATTCTGGGCATTTCCTTCCTGCCGGTTGTGGTGCTCATCGCCTATGTGTGCAAGCTGATTGTGGTGTTCGATTTCACCCCGGTGACGCTGGCCGTTGCCATGTCGCTGGTGGTGATTGTGGTGTGGAGCCGGCGCAACTATGATTTCCGCCATCTGGCGGCGGAGAAGGTGCTGGAGAACCTGGGCGACGGCGTGATCGCGCTGGACGACCACGACAGGCGCTGATCAGCTACAACCGAGCCGCGTCCCAGATCCTGACCAGCCTGCCCCAGCATAAGCTGGGGGAAAATGTCCGGGTGCTGGAGGAGTTCCGGGAGGAAATGCTCAACGAGGACATCCCCTGGAGCTTTTCCATGAACGGGCAGCACTATGAGTGCCACAGCAAGCAGATCATAGATGAGGGCGGGCGGAAAAAGGGCTGCGTCATTCTGATCCTAGATATGACCGATATCAAGGCGTATATCAATGAGATCAAGCGGGTGCGGCAGCAGGCGGAAAAGGCGAATATCGCCAAGAGCGAGTTCCTGGCCAACATGTCCCACGAGATCCGCACCCCGATGAACGCCATCATCGGCCTCAACGACATCATCATGGAGGAGTGCAGGGACGCCTCCATATACGCCCACGCCAAGGACGTGCAGTCGGCCGCCAGGAACCTGCTGGCGATCATCAACGACATTTTGGACCTGTCCAAGGTGGAAGCGGGCAAGATGGAGCTGGTGTACACGGACTACCACCTGAAGACCCTGGTCGGCGAGGTGGTGGGCATGATGGACATGGCCGCCTCCAAGCGCGGACTGATTCTGAAATATGAGTGCGACGATACACTCCCCTGCCGCTACAGGGGCGACGAGGGACGGATCAAGCAGATTCTGATCAATATCCTCAACAACGCCATCAAGTTTACAAAGGAAGGCTACGTGAGGGCCAGCGTCACCGGGGAACCCGGCGGGCAGGAGGACGAGGAGCTGATTACCTTCCGGGTGGAGGACACCGGCTGCGGCATCCATGAGGAGGACTTGGGAAAGATTTTCGAGGATTTCCGTCAGGTGGACGCCAAGCGCAACCGGAGCGTGGAGGGAACCGGCCTGGGGCTGGCGATTGTCAGGCACCTGGTGGAGCTGATGGGCGGCACGATCCGTGTGGAGAGCGTATACGGCAGCGGGACCACCGTCTCCATCACCATTCCCCAGAAGATTCTGGATCGGCGGACCATCGCGGAGATGCCGGAGCCGCCCCAGGCGGAGCTGGCGCGGTCTGAATCCTTCACCGCCCCCCATGTGAAGATACTCATTGTGGATGACAACCTGATCAACCGCAAGGTGGCAAAGGGGCTCTTGAAGAGTTACGGCTTCGACCTGTCCGAGGCGGAGAGCGGTCCTGAGGCCATCGAAATGGCGCGTGAAACCCGGTATGATATTATCTTTATGGATCATATGATGCCTGTGATGGATGGAATTGAAGCGGCGGAGATCATCCGCCGGGACTGCGGTGAAAACGGGCGCTTCCCGGCAATCATCGCCCTGACCGCCAACGCCATGGAGGGCATGCGGGAGCGGTTCCTGGACCGGGGCTTCCAGGACTTTATTGCCAAGCCCCTGGACAGGAAGGCCCTTGAGCAGCTGCTGATGCGCTGGGTTCCCGAGGACCGGCGGCGGGCCGGAAACAGCGGGGAGGCGGACAGGGAAACGGATCTGAGCGCCCTGCGGATCGAGGGAATCGATACCGACGCCGCGGCCCGCTATTATACTGGCGATGAGGCGGGGTTTGTGGACCTGCTGGAGCTCTATTATATGGACGGCCGGCGTAAGGCGGAGCTTTTGAAGGAGCTGGCCGGTTCCGATATTGCGCGCTACTGCGTGGAAGTGCATGGGCTCAAGAGCGCCTCGGCCAATATCGGGGCGGTCAATGTGTCCGACATGGCCCGCGCCCAGGAGAACGCCGCCGCCCGGAACGACAGGGAGTTGATTGACCGGCAGTTCCCCGCGCTGCTGGCGGCCTATGAGAAGCTTCTGAAGAACATCGGCATGTTTCTGGAGCGTCGGCATCAGAACGACCCACAGGAGGAAATGCTCCCCTCCATGCCCCTGCAGGAGCTGAAAGAGCGGGTGGGCGCGGCCTTGAATGAGCTGGAGAATTTCAGATCGAAGGAGTGCGCCGGCATGGTGGAGGACATCCTGCGCCATGCGCTGCCCCGGGATGCGGCGGACAGCCTTAAGGAAATCCAGGGTCAGCTGAAACTGTATGAAGATGACGACGCGGAAGAGCTGCTGCGGCAGCTTCTGAGCAAACTTGAAAAGGAGGTAGGCGCAAATGTATAAGCCGGAGAGAGGACTCAACCGGAAGCGCATTCTGGCGGTAGATGACGCGGTGATTATTTTACGGAGGATCACGAACGCCTTGGAGGAGTACTACGATGTGGTTACGGTGAGCTCCGGCACGAGGGCGTTGAAATACCTGGAGAAGGAAAAGCCCGATCTGATCCTGCTGGACATCCGCATGATGCCGAAGGACGGATTTGAAACCCTGCAAGAGATCCGCGCGATGGAGGATCGGTCCGATATTCCGGTCATCATGCTGACCGGCGTGGAGGACAAGACATATGTGATAGAGGGCATCAAGCTGGGGATATGCGATTATATCCTGAAGCCCTTTTCTCCGGACGACCTGCTTGAGAGAATCCAGCGGGTACTGGATCCGGAAGAGGATCAATAAGTCAGCGGGGGGAGATTTTGCTTTATGAGTACTGCCATAACCAAGGAAACGCTTGCGCAGATATTTGACCAGGCGCTTCAGGAGGTTACCGAACGGACTGCCGGCGTGCGTCTGCACCAGGAGGACCAGCCGCCGGGAGAGGACCTCTGTACGGTGCATATCACCTTTGACAAGGGGTTCAATACCAGCCTGACCCTCTGCGCGGACACCAGCCTGCTTGCCCGCATGGCCTGCAATTCCTTTCATGAGGAGAATGTGACCCCTGAGGACCTGGAGGAATTCAGCAAGGAGTATCTCAACGTGCTCTGCGGCAAGGTTACGGGGGCGCTGTTTCGGGCGACGCAGATTCCGGCCCATTTCGGGCAGCCTGTTTTTTACCGCGGACGCTATGAGCCGCAGGAGCAGGAGGTGCAGTTTATCCTTACCTACGCCAATGAGCACAGCGAGGGAGCGCAGCTGATTCACCACGTGCCCTGTTCCCGGGTGGACGGGGCCGATTCGGAAAAGACTTAACAGGAGGGACATGTCAGATGAGCAAGCGAGTTATGATCGTAGACGATTCCCGGCTGGTCAGGGTTCAGCTGGAGGATGTCCTGAAGGGCACCGACTACGAGGTTGCGGCATACTGCCGCAGCGGGGAGGACGCCATTGAGCAGTACGCCGCCGTACAGCCTGACCTGGTGACGATGGACATCATCATGCAGGGAATGGACGGCCTGGACGCGGCGGAGATCATCTTGAAGCAGAACCCGGACGCCAGGATTGTGATGATCTCATCCCTGGCATATGGGGACACCTACGACAGGGCCAAATCGATCGGAGCCAAGGGCTTTGTGGATAAGCCGTTCCATCGGGAGCAGCTGCTGAAGGTGTTTGAAGAGGCGCTATTGTAGTCTTGCGGGGCAGGACGGCAGAATTTGGGTTAAAACAGCTGATTTCGTATGAAATCGGCTGTTTTTATATATCGCGCAGATTGCGGAA
>OFGE01001844.1_pt1 | contig 17176 bp, 13 predicted proteins | sample 1521681 | NCBI WGS metagenome assembly OFGE01 (sample SAMEA3504093, study PRJEB24116) | mouse gut metagenome | biome: mouse gut; feature: mouse-associated habitat; material: faeces | place: Denmark | collected 2011
GGCCAGCTCCTTGAGATCCTTGGCGGTGAGCTCGGTATCCAGGGTGACGCCCCGCTTGGCCTTCATGGCGTCGATGAGCTCCTCAAAGTACTTCTTGCCCACCTCCATGACCACGTCGGAGTACATCTGGATGAACCGGCGGTAGGAGTCATAGGCGAAGCGGGGATTCTTGGTCTTCTTGGCAAAGGCCTCCACCACCTGGTCGTTGAGGCCCAGGTTCAGGATGGTGTCCATCATGCCGGGCATGGAGGCCCGTGCGCCGGAGCGGACAGAGACCAGCAGGGGGTTGTTCATATCCCCGAACTTCTTGCCGGTCATGTCCTCCAGCTTGGACATATACTCCATGATCTCGTCCTGAATCTCGACGTTGATGGTGCGCCCGTCGGTGTAGTACTGGGTGCAGGCCTCGGTGGTGATGGTGAAGCCCCTGGGCACGGGCATGCCCAGGTTGGTCATCTCAGCCAGGTTGGCCCCCTTGCCGCCCAGCAGCTCGCGCATGTGTTCGTTGCCCTCAGAGAAGAGATAGACAAACTTTTTGCTCACGTGAACAGATTCCTCCTGATATTAAAATTTTTGCGTATCACGATTTTCAGGCTTTCATTATAGGAGCATTTGGTGTGCTTTGCAAGAGGTATTCTCCAATTTTAAGTGAAATTTACAGAATTTTTTTAACCGGCAACGTTTTCTGTCACATTGCGCGGCTCTTTTTTCGGATTCCAGTTGATTTTTCACAGCGGACTGTGGTAAAATGAATTTGATGTGTAGGCAGGATTGTCAATCCCATGGCCCCATGCTATACTTATCATGACCAAGCAAGGCATTCACATAGGAGAGGTGACCACTGTGGAAAAAACGATCCTCCGCCCCCAGGCGGAACTGCGGTATCAGGAGGAACTGGCGGCGCTGCGCCTCTGGGATCGGGATAACCGAAAGCCGCAGAACTGGCAATTGTCCCCCAAGGCGGTGCGGCTTTTTATTTTGGGCTCCCCCCGCCCGGTTCCCTGCGGCGGCCGGGAGATCGCCATCCGCAAAAAATATCTGGGCAACGACGCCCTGGTGGAGCGCTGCATCATCACCCTGGCGGGCAACCGGGGCCTGATGCTGGTGGGCGAGCCGGGCACCGCCAAGACTATGCTCTCGGAGCTGCTGTCCGCCGCCATCAGCGGGTGCAGCACCAACACCGTGCAGGGCACCGCCGGCACCACCGAGGACATGATCAAATACAGCTGGAATTACGCCCTGCTCCTCGCCAAGGGCCCCAGTCGGGAGGCCCTGGTCCCCTCTCCCCTCTATGTTGGGATGGAGCAGGGCATCCTGACCCGCTTCGAGGAGATCACCCGCGCCCCCGCCGAGGTGCAGGACAGCCTAATCAGCGTACTGAGCGACAAGGTGCTGAACATCCCGGAGCTGGGCGGCGGGGGCCTGCTCTTCGCCCGGCCCGGATTCAACGTCATCGGCACCGCCAACACCCGGGATAAGGGAGTCAATGAGATGAGCAGCGCCCTGAAGCGCCGGTTCAACTTTGAGACCGTTATGCCTGTGCGGGAGGCGGCCATGGAGAAGCAGATCATTATGAACGAGGTGGACAAACTGGCGGAGGAGGCTCATCTGGAGATTCGTGCGGATGAGGACGTGGCGGAGATCCTGGCCTCTACATACCATGAGCTCAGGGAGGGCGTGTCCTCCATGGGCCACAGAATTGACAAGCCCTCTTCGGTGATGAGTACGGCGGAGGCGGTTTCCGTCTATTATCAGGCAATGATCACCGGGTACTATTACGCGGACGGCACTCTCAGCATGGACTCCCTGGTGCAGACCCTGGTGGGGGCGGTGTCCAAGGAGAACAAGGACGATCTGGAGAAGCTGAAGGGATATTTCAACACGGTAATCCGGGATAAGAGCAGCAAGGGCAAGGAAGGTGGATTATGGAAAGAATACTACGAAGCCAGGAAATGGCTGAGATAATTCTGCTTCCCGTCCGGCACCACAGCCCGGCCTGCGCGCTGCATGTGAGCAGAATGATAGAGAGCCTCCGCCCCTGCGCCATTCTGGTGGAGGGGCCGGAGAACGCCGGCGCCCTGATCCCGGTGATGGTACATGGGGAGACCAAAGCTCCCTTTGCCATCTATTACTCCTACCACGACGCCTCCGGGAAGCTTTCCGAGGAGAAAGAGCACTATAAGTGCTATTATCCTTTCCTGGATTATTCCCCCGAGCTGGCGGCGCTGCGGGAGGGGGCCAGGCTGGGGATAGAGACGGCGTTTATCGACCTGCCTTACGGGGATATCCTGGCGGCTTCCCAGGAGGGAAAAGGGCTTCTGAAGAAGGAAGAGGAGAAGAATAACTACAACGACGATTACCTTCTTTCCCGAAACGATTACCTGAACCGCCTGTGTGAAAAGACGGGACTGCGCAGTTTTGACGAATTCTGGGAGAAGTATTTTGAGCTGGGGGGCATGAAGCGGGAGAGCGCCAAGTGGTTTGAGGACCTGCTGACCTACTGCGCTCTGGCCAGGGAGAACACCGCCCAGGAGGCGCTGGGTGAGGAGGGCTGTCTGGCCAGGGAGGCCTACATGGCGGAACGGATTGCCGGGAAGGCCAGGGAGGCCGCCTCCCAGGATGGAGTTGTGCTTGTGGTCACGGGAGGGTTTCACACCCCCGGACTGAAACGCCTGCTGGAGGGAGAGGGCAGCGCTGAAATTTCCAGGGGGGACAATGTCCCTGGGAAAGCCAAAGCCGGACAGAGTGATGCGCCGCCAAAAACTTCCCGCAGCCCTCTTGGCAGGGTGCCTCTGAAGGATCAGGGGGTTTACCTGATGCCCTATTCTATGGAGGCGGCGGACGCCCTGAACGGATACGCCAGCGGAATGCCTTTTCCAGGTTTTTACCAGAAGATATGGGAGGGGATGAAGGAGACGGACGCGCCCTACGGGGGTGCGGTGCTGGATATGATTGTGGCCAGCGGAAAAGAGACCCGTCGGAAGGAAGGATATCTGTCCACCTACGACGAAATCTGTGCCTGTGCCATGGCCCGGGGGCTGGCGGACCTGCGGGGGAAGCCGGAACCCGGGGCCTATGAACTCCTGGACGCGGTCCTGACCTCCTTTGTAAAAGGGGAGTACACCATGGCTTCGGACGCGCCCATGCGGATCCTGAGAAAGCGCATGACGGGAAATGGGGTGGGGGAACTGTGTCCCCAGGCGGATGTGCCTCCCATCATCCACGACTTCCAGGCTCAGTGCAGGAAATTTGGCCTGAAAGCCGCTTCCACCCTGGAAAGCGAGGCCACTCTGTCTATTTTTTCCAATAAAAAACACCGGCAGGAGAGTATGTTTTTCCACAGGACGAATTTTCTGAAGGCCGGGTTTTCCAGGAAGATCAAGGGGCCCAACCTGCAGCTGAAGAAGGACAGGAATCTTATGCGGGAGATCTGGAAGTACAAGTGGAATGCCCAGGTGAACGCTGCCCTGATTGACGTGTCCGTGTACGGGGCCACCATAGAGGAGTGCGCCTCAGGGCTGGTGAAGGAGGAGCTGAAAAAAGACCTGTCTGCCCGGGACAGTGCCCTGCTGCTGACCCAGGTTTTTGAGATGGGACTGCGGGAACAGCTGGGGCCGGTCTACGACAGGGTCCAGGAGCTGATGCTTCAGGATACGGACTTTTACTCCCTGGCCGATGGGGTGAAATCCCTTATGATGATGGAGGAACTGGCGGGACTGTATGGGTCCGGGCTGAAGCCGGGCCGTCTGATCCATTTGGGCTGCCGGAAACTGGTGACGCTGCTTCCCTCCATGGTCCGCATCAAGGACGAGGATCTGGGCAGATGCATGAATGCCCTGAAGCTGCTGTACCAGCTCACGGGCCGGGAAGGGGACAGCTTCGGGACGGAGCGGGAGGGCTTTTTTGACGCCCTTGACAGGATGTGCCGGGACGGGCAGATCCACCCGGGACTCAACGGCTGCATCCACGGCATTCTCTATGGAAGCGGCAGGGAGACGGCCCGGGAGGTGGAGCAGACCTGCCGGGGATATCTGGGAGGCACGGGAGAACAGCTTTTCTGTACGGCCCAGTTTTTTAAAGGACTTTTCTTCACCGCCAGGGATCTGGTGTTTATCGGGGAGGAATTTCTGAAAATGCTGGATGAGTTCTACGGCAGTGTGTCTGAGGATGAGTTCATGGAGCTTTTGCCGGAGCTGCGGATGGCGTTCACATATTTTACTCCCAGGGAGACGGACAAGATCGCTGCCATGGCGGCGGGGCTTCACGGGAAGGAAAAGCACGACATTATGAACAGAGGGGAGATCCTGCCCCACTGGTACGCCTACGGCAGGGAGATTGACGCCTACGCACAGGGCAGGATGGAGGCGGAACATGGCTGATGAGCAGGAGATACTGAACAGATGGCGGCTGGTGCTGGGAAAGTATGCCCAGGAGCAGATTTCGTTTTCCTCCGACAGCGTCAACTATATGGACATGGAGAGGGTGCTGGACTATCTGTATTCCAGGGAGTATGGGGACGAGCAGGAGGTGCGGGAGGAGCGCCGGGGAGGACGTGAGGGGAGCCAGCTCACGGTGCCCGGCTGGCTGCACAAAATCAAGAAGCTTTTTCCCAAACGGACGGTGGAGATCCTGGAGCGGCATGCCCTGGAAAAATACAATATGACGGAGCTGCTGACGGATCCAGATGTGCTGCGCCGCCTGGAGCCCAACAAGGATCTTCTGAAGACGATTCTGGAGCTGAAGCACATGATGAAGGGAGAGGTGCTTCAGATGGCCAGGGAGATCGTCAGGAAGGTGGCGGAGGAGATCGCCAGGAAGCTGGAGCAGGAGGTGAGAGTGTCTTTTTTTGGACAGATCAACCGCAATGCCTCAAGCCCGGTGAAATCGGCCCGGAATCTGGACATGAGGAAGACCATCCGCATGAACCTGAAAAATTATGACAGCGAGCAGGAACAGATTATACTGAAAAACGTGTATTTTAACTCCCGTATGAAGAAATACAACCAGTGGCGGGTTATTATCTGCGTGGACGAGAGCGGTTCCATGCTGGACTCCGTGATCCACAGCGCCATAATGGCGGGGATCTTTGCCAAGCTGCCCATGCTTGACACAAAGCTTGTGATATTTGATACCAATGTGGTGGACTTAAGCGGCTATGTGGAGGATCCGGTGGAGACGCTGATGAGTGTTCAGCTGGGAGGCGGCACCGACATAGCCAGGGCTCTTGGGTACTGTGAGAGCCTGATCGACTATCCTTTCCGCACCATGTTGGTGCTGGTGACGGACTTGTACGAGGGCGGGGGCTATGCAAGGCTCTACGGCACCGCCAAGGGAATCATCGAGAGCGGCGCAAAGCTGGTGGTGCTGACGGCTCTGGACATGGACGCCACTCCAAACTATGACCGACATGCCGCGACAGTACTGGCGGATATGGGAGCCTTTGTGGGCGCCATGACGCCGGAGGAGCTGGCGGAATGGATGGGAAAAATAATCATGTAAGGCGGGACGAATATGGAGGAATGGAAGACGTGGCTGGCGGGAGTGGATGATGACTACCTGATTGGCCTGAGTAATAAAGGAATCGTAAAGCGTGCCTACAAGGATAAGGAGGAAAATCCCGCCCAGATTGAGTCCACAGGCCAGGAAGTTGTGGTGAAGGTGGGCGGGGAGACGGTGAATGTTCACTATCCCCTGGGGGAGAGCAAGTGCAGTTGTCCCTCCAGAAGCATCTGCCGCCATGTGATTCAGGCAATTCTGGCGCTGCAGGAGAACGCAGGGCCCAGGGAGGACAAAACGGAGACTCTGGAAGTTTCGGCTCAGGAGACGCCGGATGACGCCGCCAAAGTGCCGGCCCAGGAGACGCCGGAGGCACCGGACCTGACTGCCCCTGTGAGACAGGAGGTGGCGGAATACAGGATGTCGGCCTTGAAGAAGGTACTCACCAGCCGTCACCTGCAGAATTTTCTGGGTCTGGCGCTGGCGGAAGTGAAACCCAGGATCCAGTACTCCTCGGTGATCACAGTGGAGCTGCCCTTGCAGGAATTTCAGGGAAAATATGCGGTGAGGCTGCTGTCCCCCCTGGAATACTCTTCCTGCAGCTGTCACAGGAAGGAACTCTGCCCCCACAAGGCGGCGGCTATTCTGTGGTGCCAGCTGGAAATGGGTATCCTGAAAAAGGAAGATCTGAGCGCAGTCTGCGGAGGCGGAGAGCTGGGGGATGCTCAGACCTACGACATGGAGCAGGTAAAGGACACCGCGGGCCAGATCAGACGTTTCCTGGAAGAACTTCTGGGCACAGGACTGTCCCGCACATCCCCCGATGTTCTGGACTACCTGGAGCGCCTTGCCATTATCAGCCACAATGCGGGGCTGGCCAGGTTTGAGGGATACTGCCGTGCCCTGTCCGACTCCTACGACAGGTATTTTAAGCGGAAAGCCTCCTTTCAGACACAGGAGATAATGGGACAGGTGGCGAGACTGTACCGCCGGTCAGGCCTTCTTCTGAAGGCGGAGAGCGGCGCGGAGGTGCTGCGCCAGGCAGGAGAGTTCCGGACGGATTATCTGCCTGTGGGAGATCTTGATCTGATTGGCATTGCCATGGAACATTTCCAAAGTCAGACGGGCTACGAGGGGGAGACCATCTATTTTCTGGAGGAGAACACAAAGAAATGGTATACATACACCAATGCCCGGCCTGTATTCTATGAACCCGGCAGAGGCAGGGGGCATCTGCAGAAGAGCCAGGCGCCCTGGGGTGTGAATGTTTTCTTTCAGGATCTCTTAAAAGTCAGAATTCATCTGAGCGGAGCCAGGTGCGATGAGAGAAGACGCCTCTCCTCAAGCCAGGAGAGCAGAGGCGAGGTGACGGGTAGCCAGGGACTTGAGCTGTCAGACATAGAAGGCTGGTACTATGAGGACTTTGAGACACTTTTCCGGGAGAGAATTGAGCAGCCTGGAAAGTGGCTTCTGGATCAGGACGCCCCCAAGTCGGGAGTGGAGCTTGTGTATGTGCAGCCGGACTCCTGCGCCAAGGCGGAATTTTCTCAGACAGACCAGCAGCTCATTCTGCCCCTTTACGACAAGGCAGGCCGGGAGCTTTTGGTGGAGGTGACTTACTCCAAGAGAGAGGCGGACACCATACGCTATCTGGAAAAAATATCAGAGAAAAAACTTCCCTGTTTTCTGGGGAAGATATATCTTCGGGATGGAAGGATGAGGATGTATCCTGTGGATGTATGGGACAGACCGAAAATCCTGTAGTCCCCCGTCAGCAGAGAGAAGGAGGTGAACCCCATGAACCACAGGTCAAAATATGATGTCATGGAGGAGATTCTGCATGGCATTTCCGGGCTGATGGAGGACCTGGTGCAGAGCGGGTTTGACACAGTCCACGACGGAACCCTGGAGGAATTACACAGAGCGGCCCAGACTACGGAACAGTATGGCATGGCCCGCCTGTCAGAGCTCCTCTCCGGACTTTTTGAGCAGGCCTCCGCAGGCCGCCACCAGATGGAGAAAAATACTTCCCACATGGCCCAACTCTACACACAGGTAACAGAATACCTGTACTTGTCACAGCAAAAAACAGCATACGACCGCGGACTGGCATACTATTCAAATACCTACACAGAAGACATAGAAGAAACTGACAATTTATAAACCCAATAAAACAGTCTCGGAACGACAGTCTCGGAATGACAGTCTCGGAACGAAAACGCCCGGGAGAATTTATGGACGCATGTCCTTGCGGCCAGAAATTACTCCCCAGCAAGGGCGTTGAAGTGCAGAGACGGAACTGGAATAAAAGAGACGGAACTGGAATCAGGAGGTATAGGCATGATTAATCCACAGGAACAGCGTCTGATGAAAACATTAGAAGCACTGGAGAATCTTCAGGTGTTTACAGAGGAAGAGATGGAGATGGCGGAGAACTATCTTCAGGGGAACAGCGATGAGGAGATTCTGGAGAAATTTCCTCTGAGAGACCTGAAAAAGGTTCCCTCAGAGAGTGCCGCAAAGGTCAACCTGCTCTTTCATGAGATGGAGAGCAAGGGGAGAATGGAGGATATGGAGAGGCTTTCACGGCTGCTCTTTGCGGTGGGCATGACAAGCGGCAAGGCCCTTTTTCCCCCGGATATCTCCGGGAACAGCAGGTACTTGGGGGACAAGGTAAAGAGGGCGGCTGTCTGGGCGGCGGGAATGGCTTCCAAAGAGTGGATGCTGAACAAGTACAATATGAACGTGCTGCTCAAAATGCTGGAGAAAGACCCGATGGAATTGAAACAGGCCTGGGACTATCAGTACAACACACCGGAGGGGGAAATCTTAATTCTGGCGGCATATTTTTATGTACAATATCCCGCTGCAAAGCCCAAAGCGGTCCTGACGGAGGAGGGAGAGTACAAAAGCCTGGGGGTGGGCAGCGATGACAAAGAGCTGATGGCAAGGTATGAGGAAATTGTCACAGACAGTATTGAAAGCCTGTTTGGAGACAGGATCCAGGGAAAGGATCTGGACACCCTGGTGGAGGCGGTAAAAAATGACCATCTGGAGGACGCCCTTCTGGCTGCAGTGCAGAAAAAGTCTCTTATGGAGCGGTATATGCTGCGCATTCTCTGCGGCTGCGCCTTTGTGAACTTTGCCCTGTCACCGGTGCTGCGGAATATAGTGCGTCTGTGCCTGTACATGGATACGGAGGCTGCTCTGGGGGCCATGGATGTGCTGGATCTTCGGGGAGACCTCAGCGGGCGGGGCGGAAATTTTGACCAGATTTTCCACATGGACAGCATGAGGTACCTGAAATGGGCGGCGGAGAAGGGTTATAAACAGGTGCTGAATGTACAGTTCAAAAAGAACAAAGAAGGCTATCTGACTTTTATGGACAGTGCGGACTTTGACACATACAATCTGATGACGTCCATTGTGAAAGAGCAGGATTCCGAGCTGTATGGGCAGCGGATGAAAAAAGAGCTGTCCAGGCAGCAGATCAGGCTGGTGGACGCCATGGCGGACACGGTGGAGCCTCAGGTGAAAAACAATGTGGTGGATTACTTAAATGGCACCACGGGTATTGAGGCGCTCTATGAGAAAGAAGAAGAGCTGGTCTACAAGAGTTCCCGTTGGGGAGGAGAGCACTGGAAACTGCTGGAGAACTATCAAAAGACATACGGACATGACGAATTGGTCTGCAGGTGCGAGACACTGCTGATGCTCTGCCGGGGCTATAACTACTATTATTATGTGATAAAAAGCAGCAAAGTGCTGGAGCGGGGGATCATCAGGCTGTTTGAGGGGGCCGATTCCGAAAAACTTGCCCTGCGCTGTCAGCTGAATACCTATGAGGATATGTATGAGGCCATGTACTCGGATTCCTGGAAGGCTGACTTGAAGAACATGTGCGGAAAAATCTTTGGCAAGTACCTGGAAGAGAGACGGGATGAGATGGTCACGGCCATTCAGAAGGCAGGAAGCACAGGGCGCTGCTTCGGTCTGAGCCTTCTGGCGGAAAAGCCCCAGGAAAATAAGGAAGTGATTCTTGGCTTCGGGCAGGATTCCGCCAAGAGTGTGAAAGAGGTGCTGCTGGATATCCTCTGCGGAAAGAAGGAGTGGGAGGAGGATATCCTGAAACTGCTCTCTTCCAAAAAGGCGGCGGACCGGGAGACTGCCATAAGGGTTCTGGACAAATGGGGCAGCGCTCCATATAAGGATGTCCTTACCCAGACCCTGGAGAAAGAGAAGAACAACAAGGTCAGAGGGCTGTTGGAGTCCGTGCTTAAGGTGGAGGCTGTGGAGGCGGCAGGGGGAGCTGTTTCCCTGGACGACCTGGTGAAGGACATGCACAAGGGAAATAAGAAGCGGGGCCTGGCCTGGGCCTACGAGACGCCTTTTTCCAAAGTACACAACAAGAAGGGAGAGGAGGCATCGGAGGCATATCTGCAGGCAGTGCTGCTGGCCTACTCCTCCATGTCCCCCTGCGGCATCAGTCCCACCGGGGCTGCTCTTGCCAGGGAACTGGATGAGAAGGAATTTGCCCACTATGTGAATGAACTCTTTGACAAATGGATGGAGGCGGGGGCGGAGTCCAAAAAGCGCTGGGTGCTCTATGCGGCGTCCATCCATGGGGGCCCTGACATTATCAGGAAGCTTCACCACCAGATTCAGGAATGGCCTGTGGCTGCCAGGGGAGCCATTGCGTCGGAGGCGGTGCAGGCCCTGACCCTGAACCCGGATCCCCAGGCCCTGCTGATTGTGGACGGTATTTCCCGGAAATTCAAGTTTAAGCAGGTGAAAGCGGCCGCGGTGAAGGCTTTGGAGTTTGCCGCCTCACAGCTGGGAATCACCACCGAGGAGCTGGCCGACAGGATTGTGCCGGATCTGGGCTTTAACAGCAAAATGGAGCGTATTTTCGACTATGGAGAGCGGCAGTTTACGGTGATGATCACCCCGGCCCTGGAGATCGAGGTCTATGACGCCTCCGGCAAAAAGCTGAAGAATCTTCCGGCGCCGGGCAAGAAGGATGACCAGGATAAAGCAGCGGCGGCCTACGAAGAGTTCAAACTGATGAAAAAGCAGATGAAGGCCACTGTGACCAGCCAGAAGATGCGTCTGGAGATGGCTCTTTCCTCGGGAAGGCAGTGGAGCGTGGAGTCCTGGAAGAATCTGTTTGTGAACAATCCCATTATGCACCAGTTTGCCATTGGGCTTGTGTGGGGGCTCTATGAGGATCACAAGCTGGTAACGAGCTTCCGCTATATGGAGGACGGTTCCTTTAACACCGAGGACGAGGATGAGTTTGAACTGCCCGAGGGCGCGCAGGCAGAGAATGCCCGGACCCCGGATCCACAGGAGGGGACGGTTCAGAGTAAAATTGCCCTGGTGCACCCTCTTGAGCTGTCGGAGGAATCGCTTCAGACCTGGAAGGAGCAGCTGGAGGACTATGAGATTACCCAGCCCATTGAGCAGCTGACCCGGCCTGTGTACTACATGACCAAGGAGGAAGAGAACGAGAAGAGCCTGGAGAGATTTGGCGGCTATGTGGTGAACGATCTGTCCCTGGGGGGCAAGCTTCAGAGTTTTGGTTGGTACAAAGGTTCCGTTCAGGACGGAGGAGGTATTTACAGCTATTACAGGGAGGACCAGGAGCTGCACATGGGCGTGGAACTGCATTTTTCGGGCAGCTATGTGGGCGGCATGAACGAGGATGTGACCGTCTATGAGGTCAGGTTCTACAATGCAGGCGGCACGGTGGTGGACGAGAACGGCAACACGGTGACGAGCGGCATCATGAGGGGAAGTTATGTCTACGATGAGGCTGACGACAGCAATTCCTATCTCCTGAAGGAGGTGCCGGAGAGGTATTTCAGCGAGGTGGTACTGCAGCTGACCAAGGCTCTGGCATCCAGCAGCGACAGAATCGAGAACTGGAAAAAACAGAAGCGTTAAGAAAAGCGCAGCAAAATATAAAAAGCTCCAGGCCAGGGAATCCCTCCGGCCTGGAGCTTTCTGCGGGTATGTCAATCAGGTTTACCGTTTAAAGCTGTGAAAACACTTCCCCGATGGGAGCCTGGAGCAGCAGATCCGCGTGGGAATCCCGGGGTGTGGGCGCTTTGTTGATCACCACAAGCTTATCCCCGCTGAAATAATCAATCAGGCTTGCGGCGGGATATACCGCCAGGGAAGTGCCCCCGATGATCAGTACCTGGGCCCTGGTGATGTAGTCTATGGCGGTTTTGAGGGTGTCCTGGTTCAGACTTTCCTCATAGAGCACCACGTCCGGTTTCACGGGACCGCCGCATGACCTGCATTTGGGCACGCCGGCGGAGTCCCGGATATAGGACACATCGTGGAATTTCCCGCAGTTCTCACAGTAATTCCGCAGCACCGAGCCGTGGAGTTCCAGGACGGTTCTGCTTCCCGCCGCCTGGTGGAGCCCGTCAATATTCTGGGTGATGACCGCCCTGAGCTTTCCCTCCTGTTCCAGCCGGGCCAGTTTCTGGTGGGCTGCGTTGGGCTTTGCGTCCAGAAAGAGCATTTTACTGCGGTAAAAACGGTAAAATTCTCCAGGGTTCTGGCGGTAGAAACTGTGGCTCAGGATGGTCTCCGGAGGATAGTCGTACTGCTGGTGGTACAGGCCGTCCACGCTTCGGAAGTCCGGAATACCGCTCTCCGTGGACACGCCTGCCCCGCCGAAAAACACGATATTGTCATGCTCCTGGACAATGGATTTTAACTCGTCTACTGCTTCCTGATACGCTTTCACTGGCTTCCTCCTTCCTGGTCCGTCCCAGAGGCTTTCTCGTATGAGACGCCGGAATTATCCAGAATCATGCTGCTCCGGATGTCAATGATGGGGCCGCCGGTTCCCTGAACATATTCCTTGGTAATAGTAACCTTGCCAATATTATCATCCTTTGGAATCTCATACATGATATCCAGCATAAAGTCCTCAATGATGGAGCGAAGGGCCCTGGCTCCTGTGTCCCTCTTCATGGCCTTGTCCGCCATGGCTTCCAGGGCTTCGTCGGTAAAGGTCAGCTGAACCTCGTCCAGCTCCAGAAGCTTCTGGTACTGCTTGAGGATAGCGTTTTTGGGCTCTTTTAAAATCTTCACCATCATTTCCCTGGTGAGTCCTTCCAGAGTGTAGATGATGGGCAGACGGCCCAGGAATTCCGGGATCATGCCGAATTTCCGCAGATCCTCCACAGCCACCTTGGAGAGGATATTCTTTTCCTTGTCGTACTTGTTCTTCAGCTCTGAATTAAATCCTATGGAGGCGGATTTGCTCAGGCGTTCCTTGATGATCTCTTCCAGATCCGGGAAAGCGCCCCCGCAGATAAAGAGTATGTTCCTGGTGTTCACCGTGGCCAGGGGAACCATGGCGTTTTTGCTGTTGGCTCCCACGGGGACTTCCACTTCCGCGCCTTCCAGAAGCTTCAGCATGCCCTGCTGGACACTTTCGCCGCTCACATCCCGGGTGTTGGTGTTCTTTTTCTTGGCGATCTTGTCAATCTCGTCTATGAAGATAATCCCCTGTTCCGCTTTGGCCACGTCATTGTCCGCCGCCGCCAGAAGCTTTGAGACCACGGACTCGATATCGTCTCCGATATAGCCTGCCTCGGTGAGGGAGGTGGCATCCGCAATGGCCAGGGGCACGTTCAGAAGCCTGGCCAGGGTCTTGACCAGGTATGTCTTGCCGCAGCCTGTGGGCCCGATCATCAGCATATTGGACTTTTCTATCTCAATATTGTCCATGGTGCCTGTGGCAACCCGCTTGTAATGATTGTACACCGCCACAGAGATAACTTTCTTGGCGTGTTCCTGGCCCACCACGTACTCGTCAAGGCTTGCCTTGATTTTGTGGGGGGCGGGAATGTCCCTTATGTTCAGCACCGGCGCCTGTTCGTCCTTCTTTTTCTTCTTCAGCTTCTGCTTGTTGGGGATACCCCCGTCCCCCCGGAGATCTGCCAGGTTCACAAAGCTGATGTTGGGAAATCCTCCCTGCTTGGACATCTGGTCAATTTCACTGCGGAGGTTGGGGTTGTTCAGCATTCCCTGGTAGTCGAACTGGCTCACGGTCTCCATGGTCTTGTGCATGCAGTCGTTGCAGACGCTGATGTTATTGGGGAGCTTGAACATTTTTCCCGTCTTGCTCTCAGGTCTGCGGCAGATGAAACACACATCTTCATACTCACTGTTGTCGCTTTTTCCCGCATTTTTGCCTGTGGAAGCGTCTTTGCCGACGGTGGATTCCTGTTCGGAGTCTTCGATATTCTCGTTGTTATTGTAGCTGTCAGACATATATCCTCGTTTCCGTGCAGTTTTGTTTTCTCTTCCGACATTTCCCACACCGCACAATGATGGGAAAGTCAGACCCGGGGGCAGGGGACCGTTCCATCCTCCACCGGCCGGGACACACATTTATAGAATTTCTTTTACACTTTTTTCCAGAAGCCTGCGGGCGATCATAATCTGGCGGCCGCAGCCCCTGCACTTTAAGCGAAAGTCCGCGCCGGAGCGCAGGACTTCCCACTCCCTGCTTCCACAGGGATGCACTTTTTTCAGTTTTACAACATCTCCCACATTGATATCCATCTTACAACTCCCCGGCCCGACGGGGCCTGTGCCGCTTTTACAGGTTTGTCATCACAAAGTCTTTGATGATCCCAAAGAACTCTCTCAGCAGATTGTTGGGGGCCATTCCCAGGACGGAGTCCGCCGCTAAACCTTCCACATGGGCATACCCCTGCTTCTGGGCTATTTTTAAGGCCCGGAACATGTGGAAATTGGTGGTGACAATCACCACCCGGCTGCTGCCCGGATCCAGGAGTCTGCCGCTGAAGACCAGGTTCTCAAATGTACTGGAGGACTCTGCCTCTGTGAGGATGCGGTCCTGGCTGATGCCTGCCTGGAGCAGGTATTCCTGCATGCCCAGGGCTTCCGCAAAGGGTTCGTTGTCGCCCTGTCCTCCGGAGACAATCACCTTTGTGTCAGGGTTTGCCTGCAGGTAGGAGACTGCCTTGTCCAGGCGCCTGCGCAGTACCGTACTGGGGCCGGAAGTCTTCCACTGGGCACCCAGGATAATGCAGTAGTCCGCACCGGGATCCGCCTGGGCGTTATACTGGGTAAAAATCAGGCCTTCCACCACACAGAACAGGAGAAGCGCCAGAGTGAAACAGCTGACGGCGGTGATTTTCAGCCACCTGGGCATCAGGGAGAGGAGTTTCGGGCTCACAAGCAGCGCGCCCAATCCCAGAAAGACAGCCCCCATAAGGCCCCATATAAGGAAAAAATAAGTGCCGAATCCTGCCAGGGCAATGCCGCAGCAGTAGAGCAGGCACAGAATGCCCAGGATGCGGAAAGTCCAGGCCGCCGTGAGGCAGCCCCTGGAGATATATCCCCGTCTCTCCAGCTGAATTACCCTTGTGCTTTTTTCTCGTGGAACCAGTTTGTTAAATTTCTGCTTTGATCTTCTTCTCATGTTTTATCCTGTCTCCGGTCACTCTCCCGGGAGTGCCTGAAAGCATTTCCGCACTGCAAGTTTTCGGGAAAAGTTCCAGGCCTGCCCTTGGGAGAGGTATTCTTTCCTATATAAGTATTTGTATCGATATAAATACTTGTGTAACGGATGTCTGTCAATTTCATTCAATACTATTGTCGGTTAAAGCATGCAGCATACTTCAATATTATACCATACCCTCATTGATTGACTCAATACCATTCGCCGGGCTTTTCTTAAAATTTCCATAAAATCATATTGACTTTTCCGGGAGATGTGGTAATATAAACATATGAACAATGGTTCAGATGATAACGGGAGAGGTAAGAGAAAAGGAGGATGTACGACAATGAAAAAAACTTATAAGATTGAGGTGGACTGTGCAAACTGTGCGCTGCAGATGGAGGAAGCCGCCAGAAAGGTGGCGGGAGTCCAGGAGGTGACGGTGAGCTTTATGACCCAGAAGATGAAGGTGGAGTTTGCAGAGGGCGCCCAGGAGGACAGTGTCATGAAGGCAGTGCAGAAGGCCTGCAAAAAAGTGGAAGATGACTGTGAGATATTTCTGGACTGAAACTTGAGCTAAGGAACTGTTAAGATTCATTCTTTAACCGTTACTTGGACAGTGCAGGGAAAAAGAGGGACAGAGATGACAAAAAAGCAGAAAAAGATGTTATATAGGATCATAGCCGCCGCCGTGCTGATGGCAGCGCTTCATTTTGTACCTGTGGAGGGATACCTGAGATTTGCTCTGTATCTGGTGCCCTATCTTATCATTGGCTATGATATCCTGCGGAAGGCTGTGCTGGGGATTGTCAGGGGGAAAGTGTTTGACGAGAACTTTCTGATGGCGGTGGCCACGGTGGGGGCTATGCTGCTGGGGGTGTACAATGAGGCCCGGGGCCTGGAGGGAGAGTTTGTCGAAGGGGTGGCGGTGATGCTGTTCTACCAAATCCGCGTCAAAAAGTGCTCGGCGGAGGACCTGCTGGTAAACCGGCTGGCCCGCCAGCGGGCCGAAGAGGCCGCAGACGCGGAGCCCGCATCAAAAGCCCCGGAAGAGACCCGGGAAATTCCGGAGGAGCCGGAGAATCCCCAGACAGAGGAGGACGAGCCCCATGGCGGTGAGAATTGACGGCAAGGCCCTGGCGGCCAAGCTGAAAGAAAATGTCCGGGCGGAGGCGGCGGTCCTGCCCAGGAAGCCCGGCTTGGCGGTAATTTTGGTGGGGGACGACCCGGCCTCCCGGGTGTATGTGACCAGTAAGCGCAAGGACTGCGAGGAGTGCGGCTTCTATAGCGAGGAGTACGCGCTGCCCGCCGAAACCACCCAAAAACAGCTGCTGGAGCTGGTGGCGGAGTTAAATGGGCGGGCAGACATTGACGGCATTCTGGTTCAGCTGCCCCTGCCCAAGGGGCTGGACGAGCGGGAGGTGCTGCTGGCTATCGACCCGGCCAAGGATGTGGACTGCTTCCATCCGTATAACGTGGGGCAGCTTACCATTGGAACGCCGGTGTTCCAGCCCTGCACCCCTGGCGGCGTGATGGAAATGCTCCGGGAGTACCACATCGACCCGGCGGGGAAGCGGTGCGTGGTGCTGGGCCGGTCCAACATCGTGGGTAAGCCCATGGCGCTGTTACTGCTCCACGCCCACGGCACGGTGGTGATGTGCCACTCCAGGACACCGGATTTGAAGGAACTGGCCGCTTCCGCCGATATTCTGGTGTCCGCCGTGGGCAAAACGGGGCTGGTCACCGCGGACATGGTAAAGGAGGGGGCGGTAGTCATCGACGTGGCTATGAACCGCAACCAGGCGGGCAAGCTGTGCGGCGACGTGTGCTTTGAGGAGGCGGCCGCAAAAGCGTCCTACATCACACCAGTCCCCGGCGGCGTGGGGCCCATGACGCGGGCTATGCTGATGAAAAACACCCTGACGGCGGCGAAGCTGCACCAGGGCGTATAGGCGGCACTCAGGTTCACAGTGCGGGCGGCGTAGGCCGCCCGCCCTGCTTTGTCAAAAAATTTCCTGCGCTGTCAACAATTTGGCCGCCTCAATTGTGTAATAGGCAGAGAGACGAGAGGAGGTGATCCCCGTGGTACGGCATGGTTGGTCTCAAGAGGAGCTGGCCGGCCTCTATGGGCGGCGCTTCGGCATGGTCTACCAGATCTGCCTGGTGCTGATGAAAAAC
>OFGE01001846.1_pt1 | contig 17149 bp, 15 predicted proteins | sample 1521681 | NCBI WGS metagenome assembly OFGE01 (sample SAMEA3504093, study PRJEB24116) | mouse gut metagenome | biome: mouse gut; feature: mouse-associated habitat; material: faeces | place: Denmark | collected 2011
TGTTTATGTCCATTTTTCTCTAATTTCTTTTCCTGCACGATATTCAGTTGTCAATCTTCGGCTGGAATCTCATTCATTGAGATTCCGAGAAGTTATGTTTTTTCATTAGCACAGAGACTAAAAAGTACCACTGGGAATGCCAGAGCAGTACAGACAACAGTATGTTAGTCAGGTTTTTTTAATATGATACACAGATTACGTTGGATGAAGGGGAATTTGAGGGAAATGTTCTGAGGGTGACCCTGCCGCATTCCGCAATCTTATTCTTAAGATGCAGCAGCACAACACCGGATAAATTAAAAACGGAGATCATTACGCCGAGCGGCAGTATTTCCTATGATATTCAGGTGATGAAGTCCCAGGAGTATGCCTTGGAGGAGATTTTTGAGAAGAGGCTTCTGTTCCTGATTCCATTTTATATCTTTTCACATGAACAGAGATTTAAAGAGTACGATCAGGATGAGATGAAGCTTGGACAATTGAAGGCAGAATATGAAGAGATCAAGAACAGGCTGGAAGAATTGTTGGAAGAGAGTGCGATCAGTGAATACACGAAGCGTACAATAATAGATATATCTAATAAGGTGCTGGAGCATATCGCGGCGAAATATGAGGCAGTCAGGAAAGGAGTGAGATCTGTTATGGGCGGAAAGGTTCTTGAATATGAAGCGAAAACGATTTTGAAAGAAGGACGGTTAGAAGGGCAGAAGGAAGGACGACAGGAGGGGCGTTTAGAGATGTTGTTTGATCTGGTCTGCGGTAATTTGTTATCCATTGCAGAGGCAGCTGTTCAGGCGAATCTATCAGAGGATTTGTTTACTAAAAAACTGAAGGCTTATGAAAAACAAATGTAAGATTTAAATACTTCCATTCATACTTATTGTTACTTAATATTTATTTATATTAATAATCATGATATTGGGGCCAAAAGGTATTTCAAATCTTTATGATACACGGATTATTCCGTATTTCATGTATCGAGATAGTTTAAAGAGAGGGGCGGATTCGGTAAGCCGTCCAATAAATACCCATGTAAGCGAATACATCCAGCTGTTTAAACTGGATGTATTCGTATGTCTAAAGTATCTTTTAACAGTAATATCAAACAGCCGGTATTTAGAACATCCGAAGATTTTGGATCAATAATTGCCTTGGTCCGTGAGAATCTTACAGGTATTAAAGCATATCGTATCGAGTTTATTATGCTTTCCACGGTGCATCTCCTGAATACCACAGTCTTTCTAGATATTCCTTGTCTATCATCGTATCCATAGGTGACCAGAACCCTGGATGACAATATGCTGTCATCTGATTATTTTCTGCAAGCAATTCAAAGGGTTTCTTTTCTAACATGTCAGAACCATTCCCCAAATAACCAAAAATATCCGGCGAGAATACTCCGTACCCTGCATTGACCCAAGACTGGTCAGAACGGGCTTTTTCTTTAAAATCCAGAATGCGCCCACTACATTCCTCTATTTTTATTGCACCAAAACGGCCGTCTGGTTTAGTCACCGTGATAGTAGCCGTTCGGCCATGTTGATGATGACATTCTAGGAGTTTCAATATATCAACATCTGAAACTCCATCTCCATAGGTAAATAAAAATTCCTCATCCTTTACATATTCCTTGATTTTAAGAATCCTCCCTGCCGTAAAAGTATTCAAACCGGTATTGATCAGCGTTACCTTCCAGGGTTCTATTTCACTTTTCAAGTAATGTTTTTCTCCGTTTTTCAAATCGATAGACACGTCTGAATATCTGGAATAATAATTTACAAAGTACTGTTTGATTAAATGTCCTTTGTACCCGCAGCACAGAATAAAATCATGAAATCCGAATCTGGAATACCATTTCATAATATGCCACAGGATGGGTCTCCCGCCTATCTCTACCATGGGTTTTGGGCGGAACCGGGATTCTTCCCCAATGCGGGTTCCTTTTCCACCGACTAAAATTACGACTTTCATCTGCTCACCACACTTTCCATGGCGCATTTCCCGTTTCCCACAACTCGTCTAAAAATAGCTTATCACGAACCGTTTCCATTGGCATCCAGAACCCCTCATGTTTATAGGTTGCAACCCTTCTGGTCTTCCGTAAACGGTTAATAGTAGTGGTTTCAAAACTTTCCTTTGGCGCCAGGTAAGAAAAGATTTCTTTGCTCAATACCATATGGCAGGTATTGACCCATGCATCTGCCTCGTAATTATTTTCCAGAACAATATCAGAAGACAGATTTCCGCAAGCATCCAGATTCAAAACCGCATTCCGGCCAGACGGTCGTGCAACCGCCAGAGTAACTAGATGCGGGTTCTCTTTGTATGCATTTAAAAGTCCGGTAATGTTAAGATCTGTGATGCAATCTCCATAACAAACAATAAATGCCTCTTCAGTTATGTATTTTTGTATTTTTCGGATGCGTTCGCCGGTAGTAGCATTCAGTCCAGTGTCCACAACAGTTACTTTCCACGGTTCGCTGACCTTGTTGTGGATGATAATATCATTCTTCTGTAAGTCAACCGTGATATCCGAACTGTAGATGTAATAATCAAGAAAATATTCCTTAACAGCTTCCGCCTTATAACCCGTACATATGATAAAATCATTCAAACCATAACTGGAATATGACTTCATAATATGCCACAGAATAGGACGATCTGCTATTTTTACCATTGGCTTTGGAAGCCTATCATTTTCTTCGCTAATATTGCTAGGCATACCACCAGCAAGAATTACCACTTTCATATTTCTTATTCCTCTATTATTTTCTTATATCATACTGAATTTTAGCTGCACAATAATATATTTTCCGAATCAAGTCCGCAGTCCAAAAGACATATTATGCGGGATGTTTTTTAGATATACGTTTCTTTATTAACCAATTTCACTTCGAATCTCCCCGTCACTGGATCTTGCTGATATGTCAATAGAATAGTGAAACACTGTTCCAGGCCTTAATAGCAGTACGTTTGGAAACTGCCAGCACTTTTCTCCACATCGTTTTTTCTATCTTTCCTTTAAAGTATTATGTAGTAAACTGATATCGATTCTGGCAGATATATCTGTTCAGATTCAGCACCCGATAGATTTCATCGCCTCAAACCGTGCGACATCAATAAAATCTGTCACAAAATCAGTTTGTGGACGTTTGCATATTTCTTCTGGCGAACCAATCTGCTCTACACGTCCTAAGTTGGTAATGATAATCGTATCAGCTACTTCCATTGCCTCCTCCTGATCATGGGTCACAAAAATGCTAGTAATCCCTACTTTGGCAATCATTTTTTTCAGCCAGGTACGAAGCTCCCTGCGTACTTTTGCGTCAATTGCTGCAAACGGTTCATCCAATAAAAGAAGCTGTGGATTTGGAGCTAATGCACGTGCAAATGCTACCCGTTGGCACTGACCACCTGATAGTTGGTGAGGATATCGCTTTCCTAAATTTTCCATGGAAATCAATTCCAGAAGTTCGTTCACCCTAGCCAGAATCTCTTCTTTGTTTTTCTTCTGCACCTTCAGGCCAAACGCAATATTATCATATACTGTCATATAGCGGAATAAGGCATAATTCTGGAATACAAAACCAATTCCCCGTTTACTTCCAGGTAAGTCGTTTACCCGATTCCCATCTATAAATATATCACCCGAATCCGGCCGGTCCAGTCCTGCAATCATCCTCAAAAGTGTCGTTTTCCCACTGCCGCTTGGTCCAAGCAATGCAGCCAAACATCCCTTTTCTACGCCAAAACTAACATCGCAAGAGGCTTGAAATCCATCAAAAGTTTTATTGATATGCTGCATTTCTACATACATCGAATCTATCCTCCTCTATTTCTTTTTCCGTTCCACTATGGTTTTTACAATCAAGATTAAAACTGCCAGCACAACCAATATTGATGATACTGCAAAAGCGGCTGTTGTATTAAACTCATTGTATAAAATTTCAACATGAAGAGGAAGTGTATTTGTCTTTCCCCTCAAATGACCGGAAATCGCAGAAACCGCGCCAAATTCCCCCATTGCCCGAGCAGTACAGAGTATGAATCCGTACAGAAGAGCCCATTTGATATGAGGAAACGTAATCTCCTTGAATATCGTGAAGCCATTGGCACCCATCAGTGCCGCGGCCTCTTCTTCATCTTTTCCTTGTGCGTTCATTACAGGAAATAATTCACGGAATACAAAAGGAAACGTAACAAATATTGTTGCCAGTATAACTCCCGGTACTGCAAATACAATCTTAATACCATGATTTTTCAGAAAATCACCCATCCACCCCATATTTCCAAATGTCAATATAAATATTAATCCAGCAATTACAGGTGAGACAGAGAATGGAATATCAATCAGAGCAGCCATAACTTGTCGGCCTTTAAAATAATATTTTGATAACAAAAATGATGCGGCAATTCCGAACAAAGTATTCACTGCTACCGCGGAAACAGTTGCAAACAATGTAAGCTGCAGCGCTTTTACTGTATACTCATCTGATACGGCCGCCTGATATGCTATAAATCCATCCCGCAGAGCATAAGCAACGACCACAACCAAGGGGAGAACCAACATTACAGATAAAAATATCATGCTGATTGTGATTAATATATATTTGACAAAACGGTTGGAAGTATTCGGACGTGGTTCAAGTACTTTTTGTACAGAAGAAATTCCATCACCGACAATATCCTTTTCATAATTCTTCTTGTGATTCCCCGTCATATCCATTCCTCCTTGTCCGGAAATCGGTGTTGCTAACATTGTTTGCTATAGTATTAAGCCTTTGTAAATTTCTGCATACAAATTTGAACTGAATTTATTATAAGCATAAGCAGGAATGATAATAATAGTAATACTAGCGCAATCGCAGTTGCGTCAGCATATTTATACTGCTCCAGCTTTGTCATGATAAGCAACGGGGCAATCTGCGTCTTGTAAGGTATATTCCCTGCAATAAATATTACACTCCCATATTCCCCAATCCCTCTGGCAAAAGCAAGACCAAATCCAGAAATCAGAGCAGGAAACAATTCCGGAAATATGATCCGGAAAAAAATAGTAATCTTACCTGCCCCCAGCATCCACGCAGCCTCTTCATATTGCCTGTTCAGTTTTTCCAATACCGGCTGTACAGATCTTACAACAAAAGGAAGCCCTATAAAAATCATAGCAATTGTAATTCCGATACGGGTAAAAGCAATCTGAATCCCCATTTTATCAAAAATATGTCCAATCCATCCCTGATTTGAATAAAGATGGGTTAACGATATCCCTGCTACTGCAGTAGGCAAGGCAAATGGAAGTTCAATTATGCCGTCCATAAAACGTTTTCCCAGAAAATTATAGCGCGTCAGAACCCATGCAAGCAGAAGTCCAAAAAACGTATTGATGATTGCAGCACAAAAAGCACAGTAAAGGCTGACTCTGTAGCCGGAGACCACCTGGGGCATCATAACTACTTTTATCAATTCTCCAAGACTCAACTGGCTGGCGCTCATAAACAAGGATGCCAGAGGAATCAGTACAATACAGCTGAGCATAGTCAAAACAACGCCCAGATAGATTCCGAATCCCGGAATAACCCTAATTCCCTTCTTGTTCTTTATCTTAATAATCCGCTGTTCCATAGAGTAATCCCTTTCCTGCCATACACTTCAAGATTTAAGCCTATATTCATCTTTATTCCATAAAAATTTGATCGAAGACTGCACCGTCTTGGAAGAAATCCTTATAAGCCTGATCCCATCCGCCAAAATCTTCGATCGTCACAAGATTCATATCCATATTAAACTGATCTGAAAATTCCTGTAAGATTTTTTCCTTCGACGGCCGGTAATAATGCTTGCCGGCCAGTCTCTGTGCTTCATCACTATAGAGATATTCCAGATAAGCGTTTGCTGCCTCCTGTGTTCCATGCTCTTTTACATTACTATCAACTACTGCTACAGAAGGCTGAGCCAGGATACTAATGCTTGGTGAAATAATTTCATAGGAATCGGGATATTCCATCAGAGATAAATATGCCTCGTTCTCCCAAGCAATCAGGACATCTCCCTGTCCATTTTCCACAAACGTATTTGTAGCTCCTCTAGCTCCGGAATCCAAAACAAGGACATTTTGATACAGCTTTTTCATGAATTTCCTGGTCTGCTTTTCATCACTTCCATCCTGAATCTGCTGATATGCCCAGGCAGCAAGAAAATTCCAACAGGCTCCGCCTGAAGTTTTGGGGTTTGGCGTAATCACTTTCACATCCTCCCTCACCAGATCATCCCAATCCTTTATCTTCTTTTCATTGCCTTTTCGTACCAGAAAAACGATTGTTGAAGTATAGGGGGCGCTATCACTTTCAAATTCTTCCATCCAGTCACTTTCGATCAGTCCTGCCTTTTCTATTGCGGTAATATCTTGAGCCAACGCCAAAGTTACCACATCCGCCTCATTTCCCTCAATAACAGAACGGGCCTGAGAGCCAGAACCGCCGTGTGATTGAGTGATACGGATGTCTTTTCCGCTCAGTTCTTTCCAGTATTCACGGAAAAGCTCATTATATTTTGCATAAAATTCTCTCGTAGGGTCATAAGACACATTTAAAAGCTCCAGACCGCCCTGCTTTTTTTCAGAAGAATCCGAACCTCCACAACCTGAAAACAGCAGAAGAACAACCGTTGCCATGGCACACAAATGTATTGCTTTTCTCTTATTCATGAAAATCTCCCTATCTTAAAAAATTTATTTATAATCTCATCCGCAATATCACTAGCATCCCTTTTGGTCGTATCTACATTAATATCTGGATGAGCCGGCGCTTCGTAAGGACTAGATATTCCTGTGAAATTAGGAATCTGTCCTTTTCTGGCTTTCTTATAAAGTCCTTTTACATCTCTTTTCTCGCATTCATCCAGAGGGGTACTGACATAAATTTCTCTGAAACAATCGCCGATGATTTTTCGAGCCTGCTCCCTGTCGCGTTCATAAGGAGAAATAAAAGAAACCAGAACTATCAGGCCTGCGTCATTCATCAGCTTAGCTACTTCCGCCACCCGTCGGATATTCTCGATTCGGTCTTTTTCGGAAAAGCCGAGATCTTGATTTAACCCAAGCCGGATATTGTCGCCATCCAAAAGCATAGTATATTTTCCGATAGATACGAGTTTTTTTTCCACCACATCGGCAATTGTGGATTTTCCTGCCCCGGATAATCCGGTAAACCACAATGTTTGAGGAGTTTGGTGCATTTTTTCTGAGCGGATATTTTTTGTAATTTCCATTTTCTGCCACATCAAATTGTCCGTACGTCTCATGGAATGTAATATGATACCGCAGGCTACGGTCTGGTTCGTGATTCTGTCAATCAGTATAAAACGACCCAACGGCGGATTCTTTTCAAAACTATCCAAAATCAACCGATCAGACAATCCAATCTCACACACTGCAATTTCATTCTTTTTTAACTGATCTGTATTGATATGTTTTCCGCTGTGAATATCCACTTTGTAATTAATTTTATGTATTTTTGCAATCGAATGTTCTGTTGTGATACAAAGATTATATTCCCGCCCTGCTAAAAGCTCCGTATCGTCCATCCACAACATCTGAGCTTTAAACAGATTGCTTTTACTGCAGAATAAATGATCTGCAATCACGCATCCTCTGGATACATCTACCTCTTTGTTCAGAACCAACGTGACAGCCATTCCCGAAGACGCAGTATCCACCTCTTTATCTAGTACTAATATCCGACTTACAACTGCGGACTGTTCGCTGGGCAAAACCATAATTTCCTGTCCGACGGTTATTGTACCTGAAGCAATCTGACCCTGGAATCCGCGAAAAGTGCAGTTGGGCCTGCACACCCGCTGAACCGGAAGGTAAAAATTCTCTGTCTTTTTATTTTGAATATTCACAGACTCCAAATAATCAAACAGCGTTTTATCCTGATACCATTCCATCTTTTCCGATAAACTGGTAATGTTGTCTCCTTTTGTCGCAGATACAGGAATGAACTGAATACTGTCTACCGGAAATTCAGACATTATTTTTTGTAAATGATTACAGATATTTGAAAAAGCAGCCTCCCTATAACCTACCAGATCCATTTTATTTACTGCAAATACAAAATCACGGATACCTATTAAAGAACAAATCCGGATATGCCTCTTAGTCTGTTCCAAAACCCCCTGCGAGGCATCCACAAGAATCACCGCTAATTCGGCAAAGGAGGCACCTACCGCCATGTTCCGAGTATATTCTTCATGGCCTGGGGTATCTGCAACAATAAAATTTCTTCGCTCTGTGGAAAAATAGCGGTACGCAACATCTATCGTAATCCCTTGTTCTCGCTCTGCCATCAAACCATCCAACAGCAGGGAATAATCCAATTCGCCGTCATTGCTGCCCACTTTACTGTCCAGTTCCAACGCCTGTTTCTGATCTGTAAAGATTAATTTTGCATCATAAAGCATGTGCCCAATCAAGGTAGATTTTCCATCATCTACGCTCCCGCAGGTAATGAACCTTAATAAATTATCCATTAAAAATATCCCTCCCTTTTCCTGCGCTCCATACTTCCCACTGCTTCATGGTCAATTACACGGCTTGTCCGCTCCGATTCCACAGCCCCCAATGTTTCGGTAACAATGGCATCCAGAGTGTCCGCAGTAGACTCAATCCCCCCTGTCAGAGGATAACAGCCAAGTGTGCGAAAGCGCACCATCTTTTTCAGTATGGTTTCGCCTGATTCCAAAGGCATCCTATCGTCATCTACCATAATGATATTCTGATCTCGGTACACAACGGGACGTTCTTTCGCAAAATAAAGAGGTACGATTTCTATCTGTTCTTTGGAAATGTATTGCCAAATATCCTTTTCTGTCCAATTTGAAAGCGGGAACACCCGCATACTTTCCCCTCTTTTAATATGGGTATTATACAAATTCCACAATTCGGGACGTTGACTTTTGGGATCCCACACTTGTTCCTTATTGCGGAATGAAAAAATCCTTTCTTTGGCGCGCGACTTCTCCTCATCCCTTCTTCCGCCACCAAAAGCTGCTGTAAACCCGTATTTATTTAATGCCTGTTTCAATGCTTGTGTTTTCATAATATCCGTATAAGCACCGCCATGGTCAAACGGATTGATTCCTCTTTTTATTCCATCTTCATTGACATATACAAGCATTTCAAGCCCTTTTTCCTGAGTTATACGGTCTCTGAACTGGATCATTTCTTTAAATTTCCATGTAGTATCAATATGCAAAAATGGAAACGGCGGTTTTTCCGGGAAAAAAGCCTTCAGTGCCAGATGAAGCATAACAGAACTATCTTTTCCTATGGAATAGAGCATGACTGGTTTTTCGCAGGTCGCAGCAACCTCCCTCATGATGTAGATAGCTTCTGCCTCCAGTTTATCCAAATGAGTCATCTTGAATCCTTCTTTCCTTAAATATAAATCAAATATTCCATCTCTTCCCAAAATCCGTATGCAACGTTGCGTCCAACAGTTCTACATCCGGTCTGTAAAAGTTTTTTAGTTTTTCCAAGGTTTCTTTGTTCATCGTAATCCCGAGATCGGTATGTATAGAAGCTTTGTCTGTAATCGTCCAGTACCAACGATCCCAAATGCGTTCGACAGTATTGCCCAGATAAGGAACTTTCGGGACATAAAAATGATGCCAGAAAGCAAACTTTGACTTAGCTGCTTTTAAGGTACGGTAACTTTTAGGAACTCTGTTACCAACATTTTCCGTCATATGATAATTCAGGGGAATATCTGTGCTGGCACCTATAAATTTCAACAATTTTTTCGTCTCCTTTTCTGGATCCGCGATAAAATCTTCAAACAGAATGACATAAATATTTTGACGCGGCACATATTTTAATGCTGTTGCAAGATACCTTCCATATAAAAAAAGTGCAAACAAACTTCTCTGACCATAAACTCTTCGTTCAAGGTTATTTAAATAGTCTTCAACATAAGAATCAAAACATCCTTCCGTCCACATGTTTTTTTTGATATCTTCGTAGATATCAGCGTCTACCAGAGAGTGTTTATACATGGAAAAGACAGCCTGCACAGGATTTCTTAACAAATAAATCAACTTTACAGAAGTGCCAAATACCTTCATAATATTTTTTTCACTGTTCCCGTTTCCAACATTTCTAGGATTCACTTCTCCTATAATTTTATTCTCATATTTTTTTAGGTTCTTTCCAAAATATCGTTTCTCATACCATTCCAGACCTTTGTCATAAAGATCGTTTCTTTCAAAAAACAAAGTTTCTTTATGACAGGGCAACGCGATTTCAGGATGTTGCCGCAGAATGGCGTCCAGAGTAGTCGTCGCACATTTGGGAAATCCAACACATACAAAATCGTGTTTCATTATTTATCCTCCTATGCTCTCAGAGTATACTATCCAACAATGCATCTAATGCTAAAAATTTACAATTGTTAGAATAATAATTGCATAATTGAAATTGAATGAACTCCAACTCATGGCATGGAGTAATAATCACCGCATCAACCTCAGGTAAAAAATCAAATCTTAATTGCAGAATTGGAATTTCCCCCAATTTTTTTCCTCCTTCAAATTTATCAATGATATAATCTACTGGAATCGAAGGATTTAGCTGTTTAATCAACTCTTTTCCGACGGCACCCGCACCATAAACTGCTATGGTCTTTATATGATGATGCTTCAAATAATTTTTAAAGGCTCTGTTAGGACACTCTTTTAATCTTTTTAAAAGCCGTCCATTTTCATATTGCCTGTTCTCTTCTCTTTGTTTCAGTTCTTTCTCTTTCCTGTTTAACATGATTCTAAAACCTCATTCCAGTCTTATTTTCTACAAGCCAGAAATCCTTTCAAAAAGTTTTGATGCATCATAAACATTTTTTACATGATATTTGGAGGCATCCAGTGTCAGCGAACCAGCGGGACCTTCACCTTCCGTATAACTTTTTTGATTACGGGCCTTAGCGATTTTAGCCGAGTCTATGTGATAGGGCTGCAAGGCCGGATAGTAGATTGTTTCATCAAACCATTGCAGAAATTTTTCACCATGCATAGATGCAGTGTAACGGAAATAATGAATTTTTTTATCAAACATAGGGTCCCGAATATCCATTTGACGATACACATCCAAAAACCATTTTCGAAAATCAATATACTCAAGATCAGACTCCAAGATCACGCCACGCGCAATCATCCGGAGAATACAGTTATACAGCGAACTTTTATCCGTAGTAACCTCCGGCATCAAGCATTCATACGGTGAAGGACAATAACCGCCGATATTCGCAGTGTATTTTAAATCATTTAAAAAATCAGTCTCATCTGCACTGAGTTTATAAATCAGATTGGCTTTTGCACCCATAGAATTGTCTGACATGCCTGCGATGACCAGAGGGTATTCTATATTTAGAATTTTCTCATTAATAGTTATGTTCACTATTCCCATATAAATGTCTTGACATATGCCGTCAAACAGACGTCCTGTTTTAGATAAAATGGTTCTCAAATATTCCCGGCGACATCCTGAGTTTAAGTATAGATTCGGCAAAATATACATTCTGTTACTGTCAGTAAACAGAGAATTTAAATAAAATTGACGATTCAAATACTTTGGGCAAAAATCATTTTTTTGATATTTTCCGGGAATTATAAATTGGTTTTGCTGTCCTCCGTTAAAACCCGGCCACGCATAAAAGCCGCGTTCCCATTGAATAATATTTTCATCAGGATATTGCTTTCTTAATTTGTCTAATTCCTCTAACGCCCATGGAAGCAATGCGTCGTCCGATCCTAAGGATAACAAAAATTCCCCTCTAGCATGAAGATACGCAAATTCAAAACTACGGGAAAGATTATATTCCCTTGGAGTTCTGTAATATTTAATACGAGGATCATACAATTCTTTGTATAATTGATAAACTTCTGTGTTCCCTGGTGTAGAGTTATCACTTAAAACAATCTCATAATTTCCCTGATATCGTTGGGTTAAACAACTCATGAGAGTATAACGTAATGTAGCGGATGAATTTCTGGCTGGAATAATAACGGAGTAAGAACAGGCGGTAGGTTTGTCCAATAGTTTTCTAACGTCTGTAAGGTGTATCTGACTGATATATGCAAGATAATCGCCCATCCAGCCAAAAACTATCTGCGATTTAAAAGCTGTCGATACGTTATGGTACAACCGTTCCAGATTCTTTTTCAAAACAGGCTGACGACAAAGGTTCTCCATCAAGATATCGTTCGTAAACACCAATGCAAACTGATCTTTCAACTGATTTTCCAACAGATAATTTAGGATATACTCTCTGTTATCCCCTAATACATTCCTATTACATATGACCGATACCGGATAAATTGTATACAAATTTTCTATGATCTCCATCGTATCAATGCTGGAATCTACTGTTGCGCATAGATCCACCTCATGATCTACCTCAATTCTGACTGGAGCTTTAAGGTAATAAACATTTTTTTGAAATTTTTGTAAAACACAAAGCAGAACTTTTTCATCCAAACCATCCGAATTTTCGTCTTCTAAAACAATAAACGGAATTTCTTCTTTTGGACTTAAACTCTCCATTAGAATTCCGTAATTTGTAAACTGCAAAAACTCCTTTCGATGATGAGAAACCGATGGATTGATACTCTGCATATACAAGAACATCAATAAAAACATGACCGGGTTGCCTGAAGAAAAATACACACTCCGCAAGTTCAAAGCAATTCGTTCGGACTCGGGATTTTTTAGGAAATTTATTTTTGTTTGTCTAAAGTCATCTAGCAATGCCGCTTCCCAATTTTGATTTTCCACACACTCTTTTTTACATATACTGTTGAAAAGCAACCTTTGCCGGCGCAAAGCCGGGATATCCTTATAACTGCTAACCAGTGCCATGGACAGATTGGTCATTTCCTGTAGACCAGGATAGTCATAAAGATGCCATCCTTTATCTGCTAAAATTTGAAAGGTATGTCTGACAGAACCGGTTGTTTTCCAAATATGCATTGCCTTTGCTACATACCAGCTTAATCTTACCGGTTTTATTTCATACAGTTTTTCTAAATAGCATGCAACAGCTTTATCATTTCCTGCTTCTTGTAATTGTTTTATCTTGTCTAGCTCTGCAAAATAATCCTGCTCCGTCATTTCCCTCTCCTCATATAAAGAAAGCTTTTCACATTTTTTTACTTAATATAGGTTTTTTAAAATCTATATATCCCTGTTCGGCCGCTTTTGAAGTGAGTCCCTGCATTCCGGTACAATGTCCGCAGGTTCGGTAATACGGCTGTTCAATAAAGTTCTTAATTGCTTCCTTTAATTTTTCTTTTGACTCAGAATGTTCTATGTCCACATAATCCATTTCATATCTTCCCAGATTTAAACTATAAAGTGCTGTAGCAAAATCGCAGGGATGAAGCTTCCCATTCTTGATCTGCATACATCTGGGCGGCTGGACACAAGCAGCCTTTTTAACAATCATTTGTTTCGTCGTATTATGCAAATCATATAAGGTGGACGGCACAGCCCATTCCGGTATTGTAACTCCAACGGTGTATGAAATCCCTGATCTTTTGACCATTTCAATGTTTCGATACATCAGTTCTTTTTGCTTTTCATTAATTGCATGTTCATAGTTTGAAAAGCTGACATTGACTCTTTTATCGTTAAGCCCTTCTAGTTGTTCTGGTTTAATGGGATAAGTTCCCGATGTAGCGATGGAAACCAGTCCAAAATTATGTTTGGTAAGCAATTTCTGAATAATTTTGGATAAATCCGGATGCATAAACGGCTCACCACCCATTACCGTTACAGTTCCAATACTATCCATTGCATCAAAAAATTTGTCTATATCATCATAGATTCTATCTAAAGGAATATCTTTTCTTTCTTCTAACGGATACTCATTCATGTAAGAAGTACAGCATTTACACTTTAAACTGCATCTTTGATTAATAATCAATGTAATACTGAACATATGTAAAGGCTCTTCGCTTTTGATTCTGCTTTTTACAATATTGCTGAGACGCTGACAAAAGATGGATCTGCAACACATGCTACCTTGACACTGACTAGATTCAATCCCTGTTGTTTTATCAAACGGACAGATTGCTCCCATATAAAGGTAATCTCCGCGTATTACATTTTTATATCCTTTTTCGCCTAGTTCCTTTAAAAGCAATCCCCTAATAACATTGTTTCCGATACAGAATATAACCAGTGTTTTATCTTTCTGTTCGGTGGTAAAAGGTTGGATACATTGGATTCCATTTACGGTCTGAATAGTATCTGCTCTTAAATCCCAGTAATTTAGTATACTTATCCCATTTTTTAATAAATATTTACCTACAGCTTCTCCAAGAGTACTCCCTCCCCATAAAATAACTTGGGGATATTTTTTAATATGATTCAGCAAATCGCTGTTTTCAACACGCTCTCCGGAATGTGCCTGTTTGTAATACTGCTTAATATCGAACATAGTTTTTATCCTTTCTTAATTATTTTTTATTTCCATAAGAATCTATTTCAATGGATCCTTTGGGTGGATCATAGGAAGCTTTTCTTTCAATATGCTGCTTAAAAAGCGTATCAAGCTTATTGTGCATGTTTGTATCTCCCTTTAAATAATTTAAAATGATTTGATAATCTTCGTTTTTTTCTAAAGCTTCATCATATACTAATGCCAACCTTAAATATCGGGATGCGATCTTTTCTTTTTCAATACGTATCATTTTCAAAGCATACCGCAGACACATACTACCAAGCTTCCGAACTGCTTCTTCATATCTGGCTTCTGGGAGCTTCATTCCAAAGTTTTTTGAAATCTCTAAAAATGAATTGAGAAGGCAAAAATGCTCTATTGAAGCTAAAAGTGTATCCTCAGAATTATGAGTTTCATTGCCGGAATGTACTCTGTATCTGCATAAATCTTCTTTTATGTATGCAATATCACCGCAACAACTATAAAGAAAATTATTGTACCAATCCCCTGCAACTTCATGTACTCGAGTAAATTTGTCCATTTTTCGTGTTGTTCCGTCATTTCGACAGACCCTTTGGCCAGGTATTGCAATTCCAGACATCATAAATACTCCAGCCTGTTCTTCTCCGGGAATAATACAGCTTTTATTGTAAAAAGGAGGTATTGATTTCCGAATACTATTTTCATCTATTTCTATCCGGTTTGTCATTACCATTGTTACATTACGGTTTTTTTCTAAAACAGAAATTGTTTTTTTCAAGAAATCAGGTTCAATTGCATCATCACTAGCAAGTGTATATACATATTGTCCAGAAGCATCTCTCATACCTAAATTTGTATTTGTATCACTTCCATAATTGTATTTGTTGTTATGTAATAAGAAATAATTTCCTCTTTTCTTAAATTTGTGATAATATTCAATTGCTATCTCAAATGAATCATCTGTAGATGCATTATCTCTGAAAATCACCTCATAGTTTGTATAAGTCTGGGCTAATATGCTATCAAAACATTCTCTGAGATATTTTCCATAATTATAATTTGGAATAACTATACTTACTAAAGGGTCCATTTTTTATCTCCTCATGGTTTACTTATATTATTGCGTGTTTTTCCATGCATAACACACTGTCTCAGAAACCCACCACTTTGCATGATGTCTAATACTGATAGAATACTCTGGAACCCATTCTTTCAGCATAATGGGAATTGTCCAAAGATCTTCAATCCGATGATATACACAGATTGCAAGCTTTGGTGTTTGTGTTTTAATAATATTTTCAGCCCCTTCTAGCGCTTCTTTTTCAGCACCTTCAATATCCATTTTTAAAAGGGTTACCCGTTTATCTCCCAAAACATCATCTAATCGAATCATATTTGACATGATGGTATCTCTTGGATTGAAAATACTGAAACTATCTGACGAAGACATCTTCCCATAACTGCAAATCTCGTTTTTATTCCAAACACCAGCATTATAAGCAACAATTCTCTCGGATATTTCTTGCTCCCGAATCCATCTATCTAATGTATGATAGTTATCTTTATCCATTTCAAATGCATAAATGCGTGAAAAATTTTTTGTTTTTTGGTGTCTCAAAAAAATTTCTAAAGTATCTCCTGTATATGCTCCGCAATCAATCAAAACTTCGTCATGGTTCAAACGATATCCCTCATGTTCATAAAAATACTGAGGCAGTACACACATTTCTTCATAAGATTGTGCAGATAGATGAGGAGCTATCCGATTACAGAGGACATTCACATATATCTGTTGGCTTTTCTGGCTATCTATAAGACTAAAGCCTTTTCGGATATTTTCAAATTCGCTTTTGAACCAATTACGTTCTTGTTTCCCATTCATGATTTCATCAAGGACAAGATCGTTATACGCAATACAGTTGACTGGATCTATTATTTGTGACAGCTGTTGCACAGCGCTTCTTGTATCGCCTAACATTAAGATTACTGCAACATTTCCATATTCAGGAAGCTGATCCGGTGTTATACATTTCAGATTGCTATTTTTCCCTAGTTTTTTCTCGACTTCTTTCAGACGTTTGGTGTTATTATCGCATAGCAGCGAAACCCGAAAGCGTTCCTTCACATTTTGTATGCAAAATGCTTCTTCAAAATATACTCCCAGACCAAATACACAAACCGCATCCGCTTTTTTGATAATATTCATTTTGTGGAAACTGCCTGTTTCGAGTGCATATTCTAAAGCATTATCAAGTTGCTTTTTTAGGGTGGAGTTTACCCCCCCCCCATATTTTCCGTAATCATAAAACGCCTTCCTTTTAATTTCCATATCAGATCTTACCATCTTAATCACTACAAATTACGAATCCCTTCCTGAAAAGATGTTTCACATTGAAAGCTCATCTTTTCTAATCTCAATACATTCGGTTCCAGCCAAAAAGTACGGCTCGGATCCGTCTGTTTTATTCCAAATCCCAATGGGATATCTGGTCTTATAGCATCCCTTAACTGCTCCACAAAACACTGTAGCCTGTCTGTCTTCCCGCTTGCGATATGATAAATCCCTTCCGCCTCAGAACTCTCAGCCAACGTCCGCATAGCCCTTGTGAAATCCGTGATATACATAAAGTCCCACATATTTTCACAAGCGCTTAATTCTGGCACCTTCC